>Ga0208297_1000122_pt1 | contig 201668 bp, 211 predicted proteins | sample LMS_cellobiose_e_FD_187367 | JGI IMG/M metagenome (GOLD analysis project Ga0208297, IMG submission 187367) | Rumen-fistulated moose microbial communities from Alaska, USA - LMS_cellobiose_enrichment (SPAdes) (version 2) | ecosystem: Host-associated > Mammals > Digestive system > Stomach >... | reverse complement strand
TCTATCTGGTTACGATGAGAGTAAGCGATAAATGGACGATGCCGATACAGAATTGGGCGTCTATTTTGGATAATCTTATGATACACTTCGGGGACAGGGTCAAATTGATTTACTGACATGGACCTCGCCCCTCAGGCTACAAAAAAGTTTTGAGGGGTTTACACAAAATTTGCTGCGCTACCTGCCGGAATGACCTTTTTTTCAGGATCCAGGTTCGACAGCAGACAACCACAAGCAGAGTTTCCACTCCGCTTGTACTTGACATACTCACTTGCATGAATTATAAGGGAATAAAGGATTGTGTGTTCTGATCTACTAGAATACAGCTCTTCAATCCTCAACTCTTATCATAGAAGATCTATTTACAGAGATTTTTTCACAAACTCGCTGGGCATGGATGATGCTCCAGTCCCGACGCCGCCCCGTCCATTTCTTCGTGATGTCCTTCATTGCCAAGTACAGCATCTTCAGCAGGCTGTCGTCCGTCGGGAATACCGACTTCGCTTTGGTCACTTTACGAAGCTGCCGGTTGAAGCTTTCGATTGTGTCGGTGGTGTATATAAGCCGTCTCACTTCTTGCGGGTATTTGAAATATGTGCTGAGCCCGGCCCAGTTTTTCCGCCACGATTTTGATATCTTCGGGTACTTCGCATCCCATTTCTCAGCGAAGCCCTCCAGCTCATCAAGAGCCAAAGGCTCGTCGACGGTGGTGTAAACGGCTTTCAGGTCGTCCGTCAACGGCTTTGAATCTTTATAGGACACGTATCTGCCCGCGCCGCCACTCTTTTCTTCTTTTTAGCCTTACAGCCCATAGATGACATCTCCTTTTCGTCGAATTTTTGACAACAAAAACGACCTCATGCTTATCAACATGAGGTCGCTTTTATGTATCTTTATTGTATAGGGCTGCCTTCTTCTGGGATTACCCCTGCCCCAACGCTTGGTACTTGGCGTAACATGCCTCTATCGCCTCCATCATTCCGGCATCGTCAAGGTAGCCGCAATCGTCGGAGTCGCGGATCGCCTTGTTCGGCTCATAGTTTTCGACCGCGAGCGCAAGGTCTGCCATATATTCGTCGTCTTCCCAATCTGACCACCAGTCGTCAGGGTCTTTATCTCCCTGCATGATTTTGTCATACGCTTCCTGGAACCCGACGGGTGTCAGCTTCCCGCCAAGAGCGTCCCTGCACAGCCCTATTATTTTCATGCCGAACGGCGTCGTTTTCATTTCTGTGCCCACGATTTCCTCACCTTTCCTCCTTTGGTAACGGTCTTTAATACGTTGCTGCTATTATAGCATTTCGGAGTGTGGTAGAGAACTATAACGGCGCGCGACGAAGTATTATGAGTGCGCTACCGCCGGTTTTTGTCAGTATTGACATCAGCAACCCCCTGTTTTTTGTTCATTGTTTTTCACCGCCTTTGCCATCGCCGCACGGGCAGTTCTTCAGCTTCACCAGGCATTTGGCGATTCTGTCTATTCCTATATCGAACAAACTGTCTTTTATGCCGTCGTCCTCGCCGTCGGGGAAGTGGGAGAAAACGAGATGGAGCAGTTCGTGAACGACAATAGCTTCCACATCGTGCCGCTCGCTCCTGTCGAGCTGCTTGTAATCTCCCTCTCTTTTTACCCGTATCACCGCCTTTTCGGCGCAAGGCTTGAATTTTACGTCGGATTCAGCCCACGGCGTCATTTTTTCAAGGCCCTTTTCATCTGCCCAGCGGACGGCTATCTCCCAATGGGCAAGCCCCAACCTCGGCGCCCATTCTTCGCATATTTCTTTAAGGTTTTGCACTCGCTCGCCTCCTTTCAGCATGAAAAAAGCCGCCCCATTAGGAGCGGCCTTTGCCTAAGCATGTTCGCTATTTATTTTTCCCTTTGCCTTTAGGCAACACCGGACTTGAAGCAGATTGTCGCGCTTCGTCCTTATTTCCCCTGTTAACATAGGCTGAAACTAAGCCTGGTGCGAGAGAAGCGACACCTACACATCCAGCGCTTGCGTGAGCACCAACATGTGCCAAGTAAGCAGATACTAAAAGCCCAGACAAGGTAACAACCAAAGCTATAAACTGTCCTCTGTTTGCGAACTTATATGCTTTTTCTGCTATTTTCGGCTCGTTTGCCATACACACAGTATGTGCATCAACCTCTTCTTTGATTTTTGCAAAGGCGTCATCGTAAAAATTAGGATTACGTTCAGCAAATTCTTTCCTTAGCTTTTCGTCTGCTAAAACAAGCCCCAGCATGGTAGGCACTGAAGTTCTTGACATAGAGACTTGCTGCTGCAATATGGAAACAATTTGGGCCCCTTCAGCCTCACTTTTTACTTCAAAAACAACCTCTGGATTAGCCGGCGTTCCCTTAGTTTTTGCCGGGGATTTATCACCTACCATTTATTGCGTTCCTTAACGAGCTAATTTGGCTGTTGATGAAAATCCTCCCCGCGTTTCCGCTCCAGTCGTACGTGCTGGCAACACCGCAAAGAAAAGCCTTTTTAAGACGTTCTTTACGTTTCCTTTCCGGCGACTTTGTGTTAGCTGCCTCTGTGACACGTATAACTATTTTCATAACACATCGCCTCCTTTTTCCCGAGTTATAATATAATAGCGGGAGGTTCAAAGCAAGTCAATGAGTCTTTGCTATCAAAAATCATTCTTGTTTAACAAGCTGTGATATATCCACTTTTATGCTTTCTTCCTGTAGTCTTTTCAAGAAAGCAAAGCCTCCTGGAAACGGCGGTTTTTTTATTCTATTTACCTTGCCCGTTTCTTTTTCGACCAAATACAACGGTGCGCCAAGTACTATTTCGCCATCTATATCCGAGCCATAAAACACCCACCCCTCTTTTAACTCAAAGCAATTTGGGCTTATAGTTGTTACAAAAGGAAGTTTTTTTGCAATATCGACGGCCGCTTCTAAAGTAATCATTTTCTTTCCTCACAGCACTCTTCAACAAGATTTGTAGTGGATAGATTATCTATCCTACATACCCTAGTTTCTCCAATTATAGCCCTATCGAAGTACGAAGATACGTCTGCATCTCCGTTTTGTGGGTCAATAAAAAAGACCTTCCCCTTTATGTTTTCTCCGATAAAGGCATGACCTAATACGGGATTCCATTTCACGATTATTTCTGCACATGCTCCGTCTCCCCATTTTTCCAACATTGATGTTATTTCTTCTTTACCGCTGCCTTTGGTGCATTTCACGAACTCGGCATCGTAGAAAACATATTTCCATCCGTTGCCTGTTATCATTTTATCTTTCCCATTAAGAATAGCTGGCTTCGCAACAACGTCAAGGCCACGCCTACGCATTTCATACGCTACGACGCATCGCTGGCAATTCTCAAGATATTCATCCTTACCTGTGAAAAAGTTTGGATTGGTCGCTTTTGCGTCATCGCTTGCGCTATGTTCGCCGGTTATATATTTCCAGTTTTCGGTCCCCTTGATGCCAAGTTCTTCAAACGGGGACTTGCCGCGCTTCTTTTCTTCTTTGCCGCCCTCCAATGATCCAAGCGACTTGTCGCCTGAGATATACAGCCCATACGTGTGCCGGCAGTTCGGGTGAAACAGCCCCGCCGCTTTCGCCTCTTCCATCGTCGGGTATCCAGGCGTTTCGTCGGTGAGCGACAGAACCTTGCCGTTCCACGGCGCGCACTTGTCGCAGGTAGGGTAATGGCTTGACACGATGACAAGGTCTTCACCGTGCGCGAGATACTCGTTCGTTTTAGCCTGATGAAATATCTGCATCGAGGACGTCCGGCAGAGCATGTCGGTGTAGCTCGCCATATTCCACGAGCGCCCGCGCTTATCGATAAACGCCGTGATACCGGCGTCTTCCGATACCTTCTGCATATTCCGGCGCACGTTGCCGATGGCGTCGTACCATTATAAAAGCTTTACACCAGTAGAGGTCGGGTGCAATGCGTTTAGACAGGCACGGCGTAGAATTTACCAACCGATTTGTGTCTGAGAGTCGTGCAGCCCAAAACGTTATTTATAAGTCAAAGCTGCTGATAAGCCGAAAACAGCTTTGTTCAGCAGCCTTAGATAATGAAGAGCACCCAGTAAGCCGGGTTTTGTGAAGAGCGCAGCTCTTTCCGGCCATTTATCTAATCGCGCGCTTGCACGCACGAATCAGCGGTCGTACCCGGAAGTCGGCGGGCAGCCTCAACCTTCCCTATTCGACCTTGCTCCGGATGGGGTTTGCCTGGCCCGCTGGTTCCCCATGCGGCCGGTGGGCTCTTACCCCGCCTTTTCACCCTTACCGCTTTCGCGGCGGTATTCTTTTCTGCGGCACTTTCCCTGAGTTCGCACCCGCAGGAATTTCTCCTGCATCCCGCCCTGCGGAGCCCGGACTTTCCTCCCGCGCCTGAGCGCCGGCGGCCGGTTTGGATACTCCTGTGGGAAATTATAGCATAAACGAGGCGGCCGAAGCGCTCGGCGCGGCGGTGAGCCTCATGCGCCCGGGCCCGGAGCGCGAGGCTTTTATTCCGCTTCTGCCGGAATTTATATATTATATGTTTTCAGCGCCCCGTCATCTCTCAGCTTACATTATGGCGCAAGAGGCACGTGCTCCCCTCCCGCATTATAAACCGGAGGTTGCGTCGAATATCTGTGGCTGTAACTATTAAAGTAAAAAGGGCGTTTGGCATTATAAAATTCAAAAAGCAAAATCTTCTTGTATGCATACTTTCAGTCAATATTTGTCGAAATAGGAGATGAAAAGTATCTAAAAGCGGCTGGTAAAGCGCTTTGGTAAAATATTAGGCCTAAAGACTCAATATTGTTTATAACTTTGAATTTCGTTGGATTGATAAAAGCGGCGTCAAAGTATAATGTGTAGCAAAGTGGGACAAAGTGGTATTAAGTGGGTGAATTGTGCATGTTGGTGGGAAGCTACAATCATAAATTGGACGGTAAGGGACGCATGGTCCTCCCCGCCAAGTTCAGGGGAGAACTTGGCTCGTCCGTCGTGGCTACCATCGGCATCGACCGCTGTATAGCGCTTTATCCCGCGCCGCGCTGGGAGGAGCTTCTGCTGAAGCTGAAAGATCTTTCGTCGTTCAAGAAGAAGACGAGAGATTTCAGGCGCGTGCTGCTTTCGATGGCGAGCGAGCAGGAGATCGACGCGGCCGGCAGGATACTGATCCCGCAGATTCTGCGCGATTACGCCGGCTCGGCGTCGGAGGTCACGCTCATAGGCGCGGAGGATCACTTGGAGATTTGGGATACAGCTAAGTGGGAGGAGCACCGCGCCGAAGTTCTGGCCGACTTCAGCGAGATGGCCGAGGAGCTCGACGAAATATGAAGGAGCATTTCCCGGTCATGCTGAAGGAGATTCTCGCCGCGGCGGGAGAGGTAAAAGAGCTGCGCACCGCGGTGGACGCGACGCTCGGGCTCGGCGGACACGCCTCGGCGCTGCTCGAGGCGTTCCCGCAGCTTTTTCTTTACGGCTTCGACCGGGACGCCGAAGCGCGCGAAGAGGCCGCCGCGCGTCTTGCTAAGTTTTCGCCGCGCTTTGAGGTCATCGCGGACAACTTCAGGAATATCACATCGCTGCGCGAGATGGAGGGCTTTCGCGGCGCCGACTTTATTTTATTCGACCTTGGAGTTTCGAACCTTCAGCTTACCGAGGCGGAGCGCGGCTTTTCCTTCCAGAACGACGGCCCTCTCGATATGAGGATGGAGCACGGCTCGGATGCTTCGGGCGAAAGCGCGGCGGATCTGCTGAAAAGGGCCAGTTTACAGGAGCTCACGAAAATTTTCCGCGAATATGGCGAGGAACGCTACGCCTACGAGATAGCGAAGGGCATCGTGCGCGACAGGGAGCACGGAGGCGAGTTGAATAGGACCGGCGAACTGGTCGCACTCGTCAGAAAAATTCTGCCGGCGCCCGTGCAGCGCAGAATGGGCGGACACCCGGCGAGAAAAATTTTTCAGGCCCTGCGCATCGCGGTGAACGATGAAATGGACGCCCTTTCCGAAGCGCTCGACGGCGCGGCCGAAATACTTTCCCCGGGAGGAGCGGCCGCCGTCATATCCTATCATTCGCTCGAGGACAGGATGGTGAAGCTGCGGTTCAGAAAGTGGAAGGACGAGGGGAAAGGGGAACTTCGGCCGCGAAAAGCGGTCATTCCCTCGGAAGATGAGATCGCGAATAATTATAAATCGCGAAGCGCCAAGCTGAGGATTTTTGTGAAATCCGAGTAAGGGAAGGGGGAACGTTAATGAATTACACAAAACATGCGCAGGAAAGCGAATCGAAGCATTCCACGCTTTTCGTAATAAGCTTCTTATGCGTCTTTCTCTGCGCCGCCGCGCTCGGCACGCTGAGGCTCTACGGACTTTATCTTGAACACCGTATATCGCAGACCATGGTGAGGATAGAAAAAAGCAAGGAAGAAAATATCGCGCTCTCTCGACGCTACGCCCAGCTTCTCTCTCCAGCGAGGATTTATAATTACGCTAAGTGCAGCCTTGGAATGGAAAACGTTGCAGATATCAAGGTTATAAAATTGAGCGAACGCTCCGTGAAGCTGGCGCAAATCAAAGAGGAGCGTGCTGAGAGGAGCGGCTTCGCCGAAAACAGGAATCCGCTCGTGAACCAGGCCCATGCCGAGAATAATTAAAAGGGACGCCGGAGACGATCCGCGCCGCTCGAGGTCGGTCTGGGGCGTGGCTTTTCTCGTGCTTGCGGTCCTCGCCGTCGGCACGGCGAAGGTACAGCTTTTGCCCGACCGCCGCATAGTCCAGCAGTCGCAGAAGCAATATTGGGCTAATGTAGTGGTGAGCGCTACGCGCGGAAGAATAGAGGACAGGAGGGGGGTGCCGCTTGCTATATCGGTGCCCTCCAAAAGTTTTTTTATCGACCCTAAGTTCTGGGATCCGGCGAGCGCGGATGTACTTAAGGGCGCCTTCGGCCCGGCGGTCGCCGCGAAGTTTTCCAAAGAGCTGCCGGGGCGCTTCCACTGGGTCGCGCGCAGCGTGCCCGTGGAGCGCGCTATGGCGCTTGAAGGCAGGAAGGTGCCGGGGCTCTACACGATGACGGAGAAGAAGCGCATCTACCCGCACGATTCTCTAGCCTTCCATCTGCTCGGCTTTTGCGACATAGACGAGTACGGGCAGGCCGGAGTAGAGCTGGAGTGGAATCACATTCTTTATTCGCCGCCGAGGACGCGCTTTCTTACGCGCGACTCGAAGGGCTCGGCGACTGACATACTCGGCGGCGGCGCCGACGCAGGCAAGGACACGGCGGGCTCGATAAGGCTGACGATCGATTCGCGCGTGCAGCAGATGCTCGAACTGCGCCTCGCCGAAGGTGCGAAAGAAGCGGAGGCTTCGTGGGCCGCCGGAGTCTGCGTCGACCCATACACCGGGGAGATAATCGCAATAGCGAGCTATCCGACGATAAATCCGAACAACAGAAACAATCTGAGAAATATAAACGCCGTGCGCAACAACGCGGTCGGGCGCGTCTTCGAGCCCGGCTCGATATTCAAGCCTATAGCGATGGCGATCGCGCTGGAGACCGGCGCGACCTCGCGCAATAAGACCTATTTCTGCCGCGGCACGATGAAGCTGTTCGACAAAACGATGAGCGACGTCAACAAAAGGGCGCACGGCATGCAGGACCTCACACACGTGCTGATGAACTCTTGCAACATAGGCATGTCGCTGATGTCTATGTCCGTGCCTAAGTATCAAGCCTACGGTATGCTGAAGCAATTCGGCTTCGGCGAGAAGACGGAGGTCGAGATAGCCGGAGAAGAGGCGGGGCTGATAAAGGAGCCGGAGGAGTGGCTCGGGACGGTCACGGCGAACATATTCATCGGGCAGGGCATCGCGGTCACGCCGCTGCAAGTCGTGATGGCGATATCGAGCATTGCGAACGGCGGCAAGCTGCTCAAGCCCTACGTAGTCGAAGAGGTCCGCGACAACGCCGGCAAGGTGATACACAAGGGGGCGAGGCGCGTCCGCTACAACGTCATGTCCGAGTCCACTGCGGCTTTCCTGCGCCAGGCGATGGCTAAGGTCGTCTCCGAGGGCGGAGGCAAGCACGCTAAATCCGATAAAGTGGCGATAGCGGGAAAGACTGGGACGGCTCAGGTGGCGGCTGCCGGAAGATACAACAAGGGGCAGTACGTCGCTTCCTTCACGGGTTTTTGGCCGCCCGACAGGCCGCAGTACGCGATGCTGATAACGCTCGGCGAGCCGAAGGGCGCGCGCTATTACGGCGGCCAGATAGCGGCGCCTATATTTAAATCGATCGTGGAGGATATCCTTCAGATTCCCAGGGACAAGATATAGAGAGCGGCCGCTTATTTTATGCAAAAGAGGTGCTTTTGATGAAGCTGAGCAAATTGATCCGCGCCCTCGATAAGAGCGCTGTGGAGCACAGGGCATACATCCCGCACGAAGTCGACGCCGACGAGATCGAACTATCGGATATCGTCTGCGACAGCAGAAAGGCGGGGCGCGGCGTAATATTTGCTGCGACGAAGGGCGGACACAGCGACGCGCACGATTTTATCCCGCAAGCCGTGGAGGCCGGTTCGCCGGCAGTGCTCTGCGAGCGCCCCTCCGACGCGGATATATCGCAGATAATCTGTCCGAACGTACGCTCGGCTATGGGGCGTGTTGCGTCGCTGCTCTTTGAAGAACCGTCGCGGAAAATGACTATGATAGCGCTGACCGGCACGAACGGGAAGACGACCTCTACCTTCATGACTCAGGCGATATTGAACGCGGCAGGAGTAAAGAGCGGACTTATGGGCACCGTGCAGTACGACGACGGGAAAATCGTCGAAGAGGCCGAGCATACTACGCCCGAGGGGTGCGACATACAGAGGTTGCTTTCAAGGATGGTCGCGAACGGCTGCCGGGCCTGCGTGATGGAGGCTTCGTCGCATGCGATAATACAGGGAAGGATAGACGGTCTCTGCTACGACCGCGCGGGGTTTACAAATCTGACGCAGGATCATCTGGACTACCATGGGGATATGGAGCATTACTTCCTCGCGAAGAAGGAGCTCTTCGACGGATATATGAGGAACAACTGGAAAGCCTGCATAAACGTCGACGACGAATACGGGCGCAGGCTGCGCGGCGCGGTCGGCAGAAGGGCGATAAGCTACAGCGTGGCTGACGAAAGCGCTGACTTTTACGCGTCGATAAAAAACGTAACGATCGACGGGCTCGAGATCGAGGTAAAGACGCCCGAGTCGCTCGGAAAAGAGAGCGCGAAGCTGCCTCTTTTCGGCTCTTATAATGTCTCTAACGCGTTGCAGGCGCTATCGCTCGCATGGTCTGTCGGCGTCTCTTCGCACGCGGCCCTCTCCGCCCTTGAAAATATGCCGCAGGTCCCGGGTCGTCTCGAGCGCTACAGGCTCGACAGCGGAGCCTCCTGCGTGATAGATTTTGCACACACGGCCGACGGGTTGGAAAAGGCGCTCGGCGCGCTGCGCCCGATATGCAGAGGCAAGCTCATCGTAGTATTCGGCGCGGGCGGCGACCGCGACAGGGCGAAACGCCCTCTGATGGGCGAGGTGGCGTCGCGCATCGGCGATTTCGTCGTCGTGACGTCGGATAACCCGAGGAGCGAGGAGCCGTCGTCGATAATGGCGGAGATAGAGCCCGGTGTCAAAAAGCACGACACGCCCTACGCTATGATAGTCGACCGCCGCACGGCGATCTACGACGGGCTCGACCGCGCCGGAAAGGACGACATGACGGTGATAGCCGGGCGCGGCCCCGAGACTCGTCAGATATTGAAGGACGGCCCGATTCCTCTTGTAGACAAAGAAATAGTGGCCGACTGGTGCGCGCTGCGCAGGAGGAAAGTGCTCTAATGACCCTCTTTTCCGCCGCCGAGGGGGCGAAGATATGCGGCGGCCTCCTTATAGGGCCCGACGTTGAAATTTCACGGCGCTGGGTATGCGACAGCCGCGAAGCCTCCGAAGGCTGCGCGTTCGTCGCGATGAAGGGCTCGTCGAGCGACGGGCATCTCTACATAGGAGAGGCCGTCGAGAGAGGAGCGGAGCTCGTGCTCGCCGAAGCGGGCGAAGTCGAAAGACAAGCCCTCGCGCAGAAGTACGGCGGAGTCTCCTTCATCGCCGTGAGAGAGACTCAGAGGGCGCTCTGCGAACTTGCGAAGGAATATCTGCGCCGCGTCTCGCCGAAGACGGCGGCGATAACGGGGAGCGTCGGCAAGACTACGACGCGCGAGCTGACGGCGGCGGCTCTCAGAGAAAAATACCGCGTCCACAGCGCGATAAGGAGCTTCAACACGCTGACGGGCTGCAGCCTGACGATACTCGCGATGCCCGAAGAGACGGATGTGCTCGTCCTTGAGCTCGGTACGAATCATTTCGGCGAAATATCCGAAATGGTCGCGAACTTCCCGCCGGAGCTCGCGGTGATAACCGAGGTCGCCCCGTGCCATTTAGAAGGTTTCGGCAGCGTAGAGGGAGTCCTTTGCGCGAAGACGGAGATATGCGAGAGCGAAAGGCTCGATGCCGCGATCTACAACTGTGACAACGGGCTGCTGAAAAATTATTTCGCGCACGCCGGAATGAATATAGCGAAAACGTCGGTGGGCAGGTCTCCGGAGGCCGCTGTGAGGATAGGAAGGGTCGCGGTGGCGCTCGGCGAGGACGGGGCGCGTACTGAGGCGGAGATAAGCGCGGGGGGAGAAAAAATCACTCTGTCGAGCGCGCTCTTCGGCTTCCAGCATTCTTACAATATGGCCTACGCCTTCGCCGCTGCGGTGCGCCTCGGGCTTTCGCCGCACGAAGCCGCCCGCGGTATCGCCAAGACCTCGCCGCTCTCGGGGCGCGGCGTCTGCCGCAGGACGGCGCCGCGCGGCTGGCTCGTCGACGAGGCCTATAACGCCAATCCCGCGTCGATGCGCGCCGCTATCCTCAACGCGAGAGCGGCCGCGGGGAATCTCGGCCTGCGCAAATGCGCGATACTCGCCGGTATGAAGGAGCTCGGCAGGGACGGCGCTGAGTGGCACAAAAAAATAATCGAAGAGCTCGCGGACTTCGACGAAGTCTCCCTTCTCGGGGAGGAATGGCGCGAGTGCGGAGAACTGCCTGAAGGAATGCGGCTCTTCGCGTCGCTCGATGAGCTCTTTGGCGCGATAGACGTGGACGCGTCGGATGGCAGGATAATCCTTGTAAAGGGTTCGAACTCATACGGATTGAAGCGCGTCGCGGAGGCTTTTCCGGAATACCGCGCTTCAGATGGCAAGGTGTAGCGCCGCCTGAGCGGGGCTTTGCGGCGGGGGTGGATTTGATGAGACTCGACAAATTGATAAAAGCTCTCGATGAGGGCGGAGTAGACTATAGATTTCATTTGCCGCCTGGGATCTCCGCGGCGGAGATCGAAGTCTCCGACATGGTATGCGACGACGGAAAGGCCTGCCGCGGCGCGATATTTGCTGCTACGAAGGGCGGCCGCCGCGACGCGCATGATTTTATACCGCAGGCCGTCGCAGCGGGCTCGTCCGTCGTGCTCTGCGAGCACGAGGTGGAGGAGAGAGTTCCGCAGATAATCTCTCCGAACGTCCGAGCGGCGATGGGGCGCGTCGCCTCCTTCCTCTACGGCGAGCCCGCGAAAAAAATGACGATGATAGCGCTGACCGGCACGAACGGCAAGACCACCTCCACCTTCATGACTCAGGCGATATTGAACGCCGCCGGAATAAAGAGCGGCCTCATGGGCACGGTGCAGAACGACGACGGGAAAAGCGTCGACGAAGCCGAGCATACTACGCCGGAGGGCTGCGACATACAGAGGCTGCTTTCGAGGATGGCGGCCAACGGCTGCAAAGCCTGCGCGATGGAGGCGTCGTCGCATTCGATAGAGCAGGGAAGGATAAACGGCCTCGGCTTCGACCGCGCCGGCTTTACCAATCTGACCTGGGAGCATCTCGACTACCACGGAGACATGGAGCATTACTTCCTCGCAAAGAAAAAGCTCTTCGACAAGTATATGAGGAACGACTGGAAGGCCTGTGTAAACATCGACGACGAATATGGGCGCCGCCTCTTCCACGCCCTCGGCGAAAGGGCGATAAGCTACAGCGTCAGGGATGAGAGGGCGGACTTCTTCGCGTCGGTCAAAGGGGTAACGGAGAAGGGGCTCGCCATCGAAGTGAAAACGCCGGAGTCGCGCGGCGGAGATGAGGCCAGACTGCCGCTCTTCGGCGATCACAACGTCTCGAACGCTCTTCAGGCGCTCTCTATAGCCTGGTCGCTCGGAGTGAGCTACAGAGATTCTCTCGCAGTACTTGAGACGATCCCGAACGTTTCGGGGCGTCTCGACCTTTACCGCCTCGACAACGGCGCCTCCTGCGTAATAGATTTCGCGCACACGCCCGACGGCATCGAAAAGGCGCTCAGCGCGCTCCGCCCTATATGCGCCGGTAAGCTTGTCATTGTATTCGGCTCCGGCGGCGAGAACGATAAATCGAAGCGTCCCGCGATGGGCGAAGCGGCGGCGCGAGGCGCGGATTTTGTGATTCTTACGACGGATGACCCGAGGGGCGAAGACCCCGCGTCTATAATGGCCGAGATCGAACCCGGCGTCAAGAAGCACGGCACGCCCTACGCGATGATAGTCGACCGCCGCGCGGCGGTGTACGAAGGGCTCGACCGCGCCGGCAGCGGCGATGTTATCGTAATAGCCGGGCGAGGCCCCGAGACCCGTCAGCTGCTGAAAGAGGGGGCGGTCCCTCTCGTGGACAGGGAGATAATGACGGATTGGTGCGCGCTGCGCGGAAGGAAAGTCCTATGACGCCGTCCGGCCGCGCCGTTCATATCGAAGTCGAGTTTGCGTCGGAAAGGGCGCGCCTCTCTGCGTCCATGGGGCTCTGAGATGCTGCTTCCCTTCACTTTCGTTTTGGCCTTCTGCTGCGCCGTCGAGCTGATCCTACAGAAAAAATGGATCGCCGTGATGAAGCGCATGAAGATAGAGCAGGTCACGAAGCTCTACGGGCCGGCGTGGCACGAGAAGACGAAGATGGGCACGCCGACGATGGGCGGAGTCGTATTCATACCGGCTCTGATCCTTTCTCTCCCGCTGATAATGCTCTTCGCCGGAGATCATTCAGCCGCGGATGCGATGCGTATCCTGCTTTATCCGCTGCTTGCCGCCGGCGTCGGCTTCACAGACGACTGGCTCAAATACAGCCGCCATTCAAGCGACGGCCTGACTAGCCTGAGCAAGCTGCTGCTGCAGACCGCGGTGACTCTGCCGTGGGCGCTTTGGGCCTCGCGCCCGCCTTATGAGCTGCTTCCGTGGCTGCGCCTGCCCTTCCCCCTCTATGTCGCCGTAGTTACGTTCATCGGCGTCGGCCTGCAGAACGCGGTCAACGTGACTGACGGGCTCGACGGGCTCGCGGCCGGCTGCTCTCTGATATCCTTCTTTGCGGCTCTCGCGCTGCTGCCTCCGTCGCCGATGACGTTGCTGAGCGCCGCCTCCGCGTGCGGTATATGCCTCGGCTTCCTGTGGCACAACGCGAACCCCGCGTCGGTCTTCATGGGCGACGTCGGCGCGCATTTTCTCGCCGGCTTTATGCTTTCGCTCTGCATAAATTCCGGCGCGCTGATCATGGTCGTGCCGCTCTGCTTCATCTTCGGCGTGGAAATTTTTTCCGTCGCGATTCAGATATTCGCGATTCACAGGCTTCACCGCAAGCTCTTCCTTATGAGCCCTATACACCATCATTTCGAGATGCTCGGCTGGAAGGAGACGCAGATCACGGCCCGCTTTTACATCGCGCATATAGTAGGGATATGCCTTTTATCGGCGTTGCTCCATTGTTTCGTCTTTTTATTGCGGATATAGATTTTTTGAATTATTATACTACGTTGACTTTTAAGTCGGAAAGCTGTTGATGAGCATGGAGGAAAATAAAGAACTGAGCGGCAGAAGAATCAGCGTGATAGGGGCCGGCGTGAGCGGCCGCGCGCTCGCCGAGCTCGCGGCCGAGCTCGGCGCCGAGGTCTTCGTGTCGGATAAAAATGAGATAGCTCCCGAGATCGTCGAAAGTTTCGGCGAAAAGAATATCAAGTGGGAGGAGGGCGGAAACAGCGAACGGGCGCTCGAGGCCGACGAGATCATAGTCAGCTCGGGCCTTTCGCCGGACGTCCCGATTCTCGCCGAGGCGCGCGAAAAGGGGATAAAGATAACGGGAGAACTCGACTTCGTTTCTCCGTACCTCAACGGCATAGTGATAGGCGTCACGGGAAGCAACGGAAAGACGACCACTACGTCGATGATCGGCTATTACCTTGAGGGGATGGGATATTCCGTGATGGCCGGAGGCAATATCGGCAACGCGGTAGCGAAGGCCGCTAATAAGTTTTATGATTTCATCGTGCTCGAATTGTCGAGCTTCCAGCTTTACTGGGCGAAGGATTTCATCTGCGACATCGGCGTCGTAACGAACCTCGCGCCGGACCATATCGACTGGCACGGCTCCTACGAAAATTACGTCGCCGCAAAGGCGAAGCTGCTGAAATGCGTGGCGCCGGGGGGGGCCGCGATATATCAAAAGCGCGACGAAGAGGCTTTGGATATAAGGGAAGATATAAAAAAATTCCCGCTCTTCTGGGGCGAAGAGAGCCCGCACGTCCGCGGCATTTACCTCGACGAGGGTGTGAAGGCCGCGTGGATCAACGGCGGCGACTGCCGCATGAAGAACAAGCTGTTCTTCTTCGAGAACGTGAAACTCCTCGGAAAGCATAACCTTGAGAACGCGGCGATGGCGCTGGGGGCCATCGCGCTCTTCAACCTCGGGGAGGTGCCTGAGGAACTGATCGGCTCTTACGTGCCGCCGAAGCACCGCTGCGCCTTCGCCGGCAGCGTAAAGGGGATAACCTTCGTCGACGACTCGAAAGGCACGAACGTCGCCGCGGCGATCGCCGCGATGACGTCGCTCTCGGGGCCGAAGGTCGTGATACTCGGTGGACAGGGCAAGGGTGAGGATTACGCGCCGCTCGCCCTCGCCGTCAAGAATTATGCGCGCGCCGCCGTGATACTCGGCTCTGAGAAGAAAAAGATCGCCGCCGCGCTCGACGCGGCCGGCGCTGCGGGCTACAAGCTCGCGGCGGATATGCCGGAGGCGGTGAACGCGGCCTACTCGCTCGCCGAGGCCGGGGACACGGTGCTCCTTTCGCCGGCCTGCACGAGCTGGGACATGTACAAGAGCTATAACGACAGAGGCGAACATTTCTGCGCTATAGCGAAGGAAATAATCGAGAGAGAAAGCAAATGACAGAGCAAAGCGAAGCCGAATCAAAAGAAAGAGGCTATAAGGCGAATCCGTTCATCTGGGTCATCCCGCTTATCCTGAGCGGGATAGGCATCCTTATGATCACTTCAACGACGAGCCCCACCTCCTTCATTTATACCGGCACGCCGTTCCAGATGGGAATAAAGCAGCTGCGCTGGCTTGGGATAGCGCTCTGCGGCATGTTCTTCGTCTATTCGGTGCCGATAAGGATTTGGTACAAATATTCGTCGCTGCTGCTCATACTGATGTGGTTCGTCTCGTGGCTCCCGCTCTTCCCCGGAGTAGGAGAGGCTATAGGCGGCGCGAGGCGCTGGATACGCCTGCCGGGGCTCGGCGTGTCGCTGCAGCCGGGGGAGCTGCTCTGCCTCGCGGTCGCGTTGCACGTGGCGAAGCTACTGTCGCGCAAAGCCGAGCGGGATCCGCTGAAGAGCTTCACGATGACGATGATCCTCACGTTGCTCGCCGTGCTGCCGCTTATCGCCCAGCCGGATCTCGGTACGACGATTCTGATATTTACCGTCGCGATGGGCATGTACGTCGAAAAGGTGGGGTGGCGCTATCCGCTCTTCGCCGGGGGCTCCATAGCCGCCGCGGCGCTGCCGATGCTGATCGTCTTTGAGCCTTACAGGATGAGGCGCCTCCTTGCGTGGCTGGATCCGTGGCGCGACCCCCTAAACAAGGGCTTTCAGGCGATACAGGGACTAATTGCCTTTGCAAACGGCGGCCTATGGGGCAGCGGGCTCGGACACGGCTTTCAGAAGCTGAACTATCTGCCCGCGGCCTATACGGACTTCATCTACGCGGCCGTCGGCGAGGAGCTCGGCTTCGCGGGCACGCTGTGCATACTGGCTCTTTTCGCCTTCTGGCTCATGCAGACGCGCGATAGCTACTTCCGTAGCGAAGATTCCTTCAAGGCGACGCTCATCTGGGGGATATTGCTCACGATTCTCTTGCCGCTCGTGATAAACGTCGCCGGCGTGACGAAGATGATACCGCTGACGGGTATGCCCCTTCCCTTCGTGAGCTACGGCGGCACGTCGCTCGTAACGATGTGGGCGAGGGTCGGTCTTCTGCTGCGGCTTGAGAAGGACAGCTGGCTCGGGGGAGAGGAATTCGATGGCGCGTGACAAGACGCGGCTGCTGCTCGCGGCCGGCGGAACGGGAGGGCACATCTGGCCCGCGATAGCGTTCGGTGCGTGGATAAAGAGGCATCACCCGGAGTGCGAGCTGTCGTACGTCTGCGGTGCGCGGCCGATGGAGCTCGAGATGTACAGTTCGGCGGGAATCTCTCCGCTTGTTCTGCCCGTCGACGGCTCTCCTCTGTCAGGGCGCCTGGCGGTCAAGTGCGGGCGCGCGAAGCAGATTTTCAGCGCCTATAGGTCGGCACGCGAGGAAATATCGCGCTTCCGTCCCGACGCCGCGCTGCTGTTCGGCGGCTATCTCTCCTTCCCGCTGATAGCCGCGTGCAAAAGATCGCGCGTGCGCTGCGCGATGCACGAGCAGAACGCGCGCGCCGGCAAGGTGACGCGCCTCGCGGCGAAGCTTGGAATGGAAATATACAGCGGCTGGCGCGACTGCCTGCCGCTTTCGCAGAAAAAATATCTTTATACCGGCGTGCCGGTGAGGAATTTCACGCGGCTCTCGCAGAGGGACGCGTGGCGGATACTAGGCTTCCCGGAGGAATTTCCCGGCGGTACGATAGCGACGGTCCTCACGGGCTCGCTGGGAAGCGGCTCTATCAGGGACAGAATCACGGAGCTCGCTTCGAAAAAAAATTTCAGCGGCTGGACCTTCGTCGTGCCCGCCGTTGCGGAAGAAGCGCGGCGTGCGCGAGAGAACGTCTGGCTGCTGCCGAAGATGTGGGATCCCTCGGCGCTCTTCGCCGCGGCGGACGTCCTTATAGTCCGCGCCGGAGGCTCGACTCTCACCGAGGCCGCCGTATCCGGCATACCGTCGCTCGTGATTCCCTGGAAGGGGGCCGCGGATAATCATCAGTACCAGAACGCGCTGTCGTTCGTCAGCGAAAGCGAAGGGCTGATCTGGAGCGCCGAGGACGGGGACGATGAGCTTGAATCGTCGCTGCTGCGTCTCGGGGAGATATGCGCGGCTAAGAAGCGCGGAGACGGCGCGCGCGGCAGAACTATATGCGAAAATCTATGGAGCGCTCTTTGGAGCCGCTGACAGAGGCTTTGTCTTTTTGAAAGGGGATTTATCAATTGGAAAACAGGGATTCTGCTCTTAAGAACAAAAGCATTCACCTGATGGGCATCGGTGGTGCAGGAATGAGCGGGCTCGCGCTGCTGCTCCACGGCATAGGGGCGAGCGTCTCGGGCTGCGACGCCGTAGAGACGTCCTATATGAAGCGCCTGCGCGAGCGCGGCATAGCGATGCGCATCGGACACGAGGCGAAACATATCGACGAGTTCACGCCGGACATCCTTGTTTATTCAAGCGCGCTGCCCAACGATCATCCGGAGATACTGAAGGCGTGGCAGCAGGGCATCGAAGTTTCGCGCCGCGCGGAGATTTTAAGCCGCATATTCAACGTGCGCCGCGGCGTAGGAATCGCCGGGACGCATGGCAAGACGACGACCTCTTCGATGGCCTCCCTTATCTGCGAGAACGCCGGACTCGACCCGACGATAGCGGTCGGCGGCGACCTGCCCCAGATCGGAACGAACGCCAAGCTCGGCGCCGGCGACTGCATGGTGGCGGAGCTCGACGAGAGCGACCGCTCCTTCGTCTATTTCCATCCTGAGATAGCCGTCATAACGAACATCGACTGGGACCACAGAGACCATTACATGACCTTCAAGGCCGTTACCGACGCCTTCTCAGAATTCCTCTCGCACGTCAAAGAAAACGGGAAAATAATACTCTGTATGGAAGACAACGGCGTGCGCAGGCTCTGCGAAGAATACAGCGTATCGCGCCCGATCGTGAAGTACGGTTGGGGACGCGGCTGGGACTGGGGCGCGGCCGAGGTCGAGCATCGCGAGGGAGGCGGCGTATCCTACACTCTCTTCCACGAGGGAAAGGAGCTCGGCAGGGTCGGGCTGACGGTCTCGGGCGAGCACAACGTCCTGAATTCACTCGCCGCCTGCGCGGCGTGCAGCGAGATCGGAGTGCCTCTGGAGAATATGATAGACAGCCTCAAATTTTTCAGCGGAGCCAAGCGCCGCCTGCAGAAGACGGGCAAAGTCGGAGACATTCTGATTTATGACGACTACGGGCATCATCCGAATGAAATTTTGGCGACGCTCTCCACCGTACGCAAAATCTATCCGGGGCGCAGGCTCGTCGCCGTCTTCCAGCCGCACCGCTTCAGCAGGACCGCGGCCCTTTACAGGGAATTCGCCGACGCGCTTTCGCTCGCCGACAGAGCCTTCATACTGCCGATATACGGCTCCGACGAGAAGCCGATAGACGGCGTGTCGTCGAAGCTCATCTTCGACGCGGCGTCCGACGACATGCGCTCGCACTACGAGCTCTCCGGCAACTTCGACGACCTGCTCACGTCGGTCTGCCAGGCCGCGCGCTCCGGCGACATCGTGCTGACCCTCGGCGCGGGCTCGGTCGGCACGCTCGGCAAAAAAATAGCCGAAAAGCTCGCCGAGCTGCAGGCTTAGGGAATAAAAATGGGCGGCGCCTTCATCGAAAACTGCGGGTTGAGCGGGCTGAACACGTGGGGCTGTGGAGGCAGCTGCCTGTGGCTTGCGCGGCCGGAAAGCGTTTCAGAGGCGGTGCTGCCGATAAAGAAAGCGCGGGACGAAGGAGTCGGGCTTTACATACTCGGAGGGGGCTCGAACGTCCTTGTGCAGGACGGCTTTATCCGCGCGGGAATTATTTTGACGCGTTCGATGGACGCGCTTAAAGTGACGGAAACTGAAGGCGGCGTGCGGATAGAGGCGGCTGCGGGAGTGCCTGTGAAGAAACTTCTCGCGCTGTCGCTGGAAGAGGGGGTGACCGGCCTTGAATTCCTCGCCGGAATCCCCGGCACGTTCGGCGGCGCGCTCTTCGGCAACGCGGGAGCGGCCGGAGCTTCTTTCGCGCCCCTTGTCGAATGGGCGGACACATTGTCGTACGACGGTGAGCCGAGGCGCTGGGCGTCCGGTGAGCTTGTGTGGGCGTACCGCGCGTGCCCGTGGCGCGAAGCGCCTCTTTTGATAACGAAGGCCTCCATCGCGCTGCGCCGCTGCGCGAGAGAAAAAATAATCGGAAACATAAGGCGCTTCTCGTCGCTGAAGAGAGGGCAGCCGATAGGCGCGCGCACGGCAGGCTGCGTCTTTAAAAATCCGGACGGAGCTTCCGCCGGGCGGCTGCTCGACGGCTGCGGCTGCAAAAAATTGTCGGTCGGCGGCGCTCGGGTCTCCCCGAGCCACGCGAATTTCGTCGAAAACACCGGCGGCGCGCGCGCCGAAGATATTTACGCTTTGACCGAAATGTGCAGAAAAAGGGTCTATGAGGAGTACGGAGTAACGCTGGAATATGAAATTAAATTCTTTGGAGCGTTTTAGACGCAGGAGAAGATTGAGAAAAATATTGCTGCTGCTCGCCGCGCTCTTCGTCGGTTTCCTGATCGCGGCGGAGGGGCGCTACGCCGTCATGAGGGTCAGCGACATCGCGGTGCTACCGCCCGACGCTCTTCCGCAGCGCGCCGTGTGGGGCGTGCTCACGCCGAAGCAGGAGCGTTTCTGGCCGGCGCTCCTCGCTTCGAAAAAAGATTACGAAGGGTTGATAGAAAATTACTACCCTGCCGAGGTGAAGCTGAAGCTGCGTGGGTGGGGCAGATTCAGGCTCACCGTGCAGCCGCTCGTCCCTTCATTTAAAGTTTTCTGGGGAGGAAGGTACTGGTACCTCTCCGGCGAAGGGAAGCTCTGGCTCTCCTCGCTCGAATACAACAGCATGCTCGACGAGCACGACGCGGAGAGCAAACCGGTCCTCACATGGGGGACCGACAGGGCGACGCCGATAGACATGGCCGAGGTCAAGGGCAACATCCTTTCGTCGAGCATCCCGATAAAGCTGATCAAAAGCTGGTACTCGATGGCCGAGGAGCTCGGCTGGGGCAAAAGTGTTAAGTTCATACAGGCCGGAGTGAAGGAGGGTGTGCCGATCGTAAGGGTGATATTTTACACCGCTGGAAACAAAAACGGCGCGCAGCTGCTTCTTCCCAACGAGGCCGAGAAGTGGGCCGAGACTGGGCTCGCGGTGCGCAAGCTTTACGGCGGCATAGCGAACCTTCCGCCGGACGTTTACATCGACGGCACATATAAAGGAAAAATCCTCATAAGAAACCTCGGAGCGGAAAAAAAGGAGCCGGCAAAGCCGGAGGCGGCGCAGGAGAATAAAAATAATGTGAAGAGGCGGAATTGAATTTTGTTCGAAAATTTTTCTGCGCAAGTATGTTTATTGCGAAAGGGATATAATGTAAAATGTATTGGGGTACGACCCTAAGAAGAGGGGGTAAATATTTTGTTTAAAAAAACGTCAAACTACACCCAGGGCAGAGAGCCTGAACTGCTCGTCGGCCTTGACCTCGGGACGAGCAAGGTCACCGTGGTCGTAGCCGAACGCGAGGTCGACGGCGACGAGGCGCAGATCATCGGCGTAGGACAGGCGCCTTCGAACGGCATAAGAAAGGGCCTCATCGTAAACCTCGACCAAGCGGTCCGTTCGGTGCGTCAGGCGGTCAGCGACGCGCAGAACATGGTCGGGCAGGACATAAGGGACGTGACCGTCGCATTCGGCGGCGGAGAAGTGACGAGCATCCGTTCGAAGGGCATGGTGGCGCTCGGACGTTCGCCGCGCTCCGTAGCGCGGCTCGACATAGAAAGGGTCATAGACGCTGCGCAGGCAAACGTCGTGGTGCCGATGAACCAGAGTATACTGCATACGATACCCGTCGAATATTCGCTTGACGGCAACATTGGCATCGACGACCCCCTCGGTATGAATGCCATGCGCCTCGACATCGACGTGCAGTCGATAATAGTGCCGACGGCCACGATACAGAACGTGCTCAACTGCGTGACGCGCGCTGGGCTCGACGTCAACAGCCTCGTCATCAAGCCGCTCGTCTCGGCGCTCGGCGTGCTCTCCCCCGAAGACGCGCTCGCCGGAGCGGTAGTCCTCGACATCGGCGGGGGCACGACGGGAGTCGCGGTCTTCGCCGACGGCAGGCCGAAGCATCTCGCGCTGCTTCCCATCGGAGGCGACCACATCACGAACGACCTTGCGACGGTCCTCAAGCTTCCCCTAAACAAAGCGGAAGAGATAAAGCGCACGATCTCTCTCAGGAGCGATTTCGAAGAGGGCGACGCGCTGAACTTTGAACATCACGGCAGAGAATACAGCATCGAGAAGACGGACCTGCACGATATAGTCGGCTGCCGTCTCGCCGAGCTGTGCGACGAACTCATCCGTCCTCAGATAAAGACCGCGAAGATCACGATGCTCCCAGGCGGAGTGCTTCTCACCGGCGGCGTCGCGAAGACGGACGGCATAGAAGACTTCTTCCTTGAGAAACTGAACCTGCCAGCGCGTTCGGCGCTGCCCCTCGATGCGAACCGCATGCCACCGAATCGCAATACGCAGGAATTCTCCTCAGCGGCTGGCATCATAAAATACATACTCGAGCGCGAACGCGACCCCTTCCGCTACCTTGACAACCCCTCGGTCATAAAGGGCGGCGACAAGGCAAGGCCGGTACAGCCTGTGCAGGAGCCCTTCTATCCCGGGACGCAGCCGCAGAAAGGCCCGGACGGTCAGAGCTTCGACCTGTTCGGCGCTGTGAGAAAGATTTTCAAGGATATCTTCTAAGGCGCAGGAGGAATTTAAAATGGGTGAAATGTCAGAAATATTCCAGATAGACGGTTCGAATTATCCGTCAAGAGAAGTCATAAAGGTCATCGGTGTAGGCGGAGCGGGAAACAACGCGCTGAATCATATCATACGCGGGGGCGTCGGCGGAGTGGAGTTCATAGCCGCGAACACCGACATCGCGCATCTTGAGCTTTCGGAAGCTTCTACCCGCATAATACTCGGCAGAGAGCTCACTAAAGGGCTCGGCGCCGGCTCCGATCCGGAGATCGGCTGCAAGTCGGCTATGGAATCGCGCGAGGAGCTTCGCGCCGCCGTCGAAGGCGCCGATATGGTCTTCGTCGCCGCAGGAATGGGCGGCGGAACCGGCACGGGAGGCGCTCCGGTGATCGCGAGCATCGCGAAAGAGGCCGGAGCTCTCGTCGTCGCGGTCGTAACCCTGCCCTTCACCTTCGAGGGGCGCAGGCGGATAAAGCAGGCGGACTATGGCATCGGGCAGCTGCGCGACAAAGTCGACGCGCTGATAATCATCCCGAACGACAGGCTGCTCAGCATCACCGATAAAAAAACCTCGGTCAACGACGCCTTCAAGATGGCGGACGGCGTTCTCCACCAGGCCGTTCAGGGCGTCACAGACCTCATCAAGCGCCCGGGGCTCGTAAACGTCGACTTCGCCGACGTAAAGACGATCATGTCGAACGCCGGCACCGCGATAATGGGCATCGGCGAAGGCTACGGCGAGAAGCGCGCGGCCACCGCGGCCTACAACGCGATCAACAGCCCGCTCATGGACAGCAGGATGAGCGGGGCGAAGGGCATACTCTTCAACATCACCGGCGGCGCGAACGTCGGCATCCACGAGATAGACGAAGCGATAAACATAATCACCGAAGCGGCCGACGAAGACGCCTTCATAATTTGGGGGCACGTCTTCGACCCGGAGATGGAAGACGCGATACAGATCACGGTCATAGCGACCGGCTTCGACGAAAACGGCAAGCCCGAACGGCAGCAGCGCGCGCAGCAGGCGCCGCGCAGAGCCGAGCCGCGTATGCAGAGCCAGAGGCCGGTATCCTCCGGCGTGACTACGCAGGGGCTCGACATATCTGCGGTGAAAAATCTCAACAGCTTCACATCCAGTCAGAATGTACAGCAGCCCGCGGCCGCGGAGCAGAGGCAGAAAAAAGCGGAATATTCGCCGAAGGCCTCTCCGGCTCCCGCAGCCGAGGAGGGGGACCTTTTCACGCAGAGCGGCGCGCCCGTCGACCAGTACGACGTGCCGGCGTATATCAGAAAGAAGCGGCAGTCCTGAGCATACGCGCGCGTTCCGGACGCTCCGAAAAAATAACCGCCTGGCGCAGCTGGGAGGATTACCGCGGAGACGAAGTATGGTTGAGAGAGCTGCCCAAGGGAGGAGATTTGCCTTGGGCTCTCTTTTATCCCGCGGATTATTCGGTCGGCTCGGCGAGCCTCGGTTTTCAATATATTTTCGAGAGGCTTCGGCTCTCAGGTGTCGCCGCCGAAAGATTTTTCTGCGCGCCGCTGCCTTACCGCTCGGCCGACGCCGATACGATGCTCGAGAGATTTTCCGTGATAACGGCGACCGTCGCGTACGAAGGAAGTATTCCGCTCTTCTACAGGTGGCTCGACTCGGCGGGGATTCCGCTGCTGCCGGAGGAAAGGGCGGAGGGCTCCTTCCCCGTCGTAGGCGCGGGAGGCGCGCTTTCTTATATAAATCCTCTCTCCTTATCCGGCGTCTGCGATTTTATAATCCTCGGCGACGGCATGGAGCCCCTCGACTACGCGGTAAAATGTCTGCGAGAATGCGGCGCCGCGGAGCGCAAAAAGCTATGGCGCAGGCTCGCCGGGCACCAGGAGATACTGGTGCCCCCTGTCGACATAAGAGAGGGGAAACTGACGCGCGATTTGAAGACGGGGCGGCGCCTCGACCTCAACGGCGATTATCCCGCTCACAGCGTGTGGATGACGGAGCGCGGGGTGTTCGGCAAAACGCTTCTGCTGGAGCTTCAGCGCGGCTGCGCGCGTTCGTGCAGCTACTGCACTCTGCCGCGCTGCTTCGGCAGCGCGCGCTTCCGCGGTTTCGATATAATAGAAAAGGCGCTTTCGGAGACGCGGCGCTTCGGCGTTCCTCAGGCGGGGCTAGTCACCCCCGAGGCCGGCGATTATCCCTTTTTGCCGCAGCTGATCGACAGCCTTTCACAGAAAAATATCGCGCTCTCTTTCGCTTCTCTGCGCGTCGACAGGCTCGACGAAAAGATGATCTCGGCTCTTGCCGCCGGCGGTCGCCGCAGCATCACGATAGCGCCGGAGACCGGCAGCGACGCGCTGCGCTTCTCGTGCGGCAAAAGATTTACGAACGCGCTTATAACGGAAAAACTTTCTCTTGCGAGGGAGCGCGGCATCGACAGGGTAAAGCTCTATTTCATGATAGGGTTCCCCGGCGAGACGGACGAGGACGTATCGGCGATAACGGAGCTCTGCCGCGCCGTCGTCTCGGAGACGGGGCAGAGCCTCACGCTTTCCGTCAATCCGTTCGTACCGAAGCCGGGCACGCCTTGGGAGGATGAAATTTTTGCCGGAAAGCTCGCAATCGGGCAAAAATATGAGAAAATAAAAAAAGAGATAAGATCTATAACGAAAAAGACTCCGCGGCTGCGCCTCACGGGAATAAAAGAGGCGCAGGAGGAATTCAGCCTCGCGTGGTACGGCTTCGACGAAAGCAGGGAGCTCGCGCGCGGCGTGCGGAGCGGCTCGGCAAAGGCGGCCGCGGCCGGCAGAGAGAGGACGAAAGAGCAGCTCAGGCACATCGGCTGACGGTTGGAGGGGACAAATGACACATTCACGCAGGACTCGCTCGCGCGATTATAAAGAAAAGAAGGGGCTCACTCTCTTCGGGAGGCTGATTTTGCCGCTGACTCTCATCATGGCGCTCGCGCTGCTTTATCTGAGCGTGAAGCTCTTCTTCTTCGCGCCGGAGAAGGACGGGCCGCCTCTTCTGCCTCAGCGTTTTCAGCAGGTGGAGGTTTCCTCCTCCGATGCGGATGAGAAAGCTGAAATAGCGGCGCTACCCGAGAATAACGCAAAGGCGGCGCAGAATCAGAAAACCGACGACGCCCCGAGGAAGACGAGCGTGAAGAAAACGACCGGCGAGGAAAAGAAAACAAAGGCTCAGCAGACGAATACGCAGGCGGCGAAAGCTCAGACGAAAGCCCAGAGCTCGAAGCTCCAGCCGAAGAACGAGGCCGCTCAGGCGAAGCAGCAGCCTAAAGGCGGCGCCGCGCTTAAAAAGGAAAATATTTCCAAGCCGGTTCCACAGCAGAGCGCGAAGGAGCCCGGCGGCGAGAGGTGGGACGTCCAGATAGGCGGCTTCGCCGCTAAGGAAGGAGCGGAGATCACCGTGAAGCAGGCGAAGGAATCCGGCTACGCGCCCTACGTCGTAGAATCCGTCCTCAACGGAAAGCCCTTTTACAAGGTCCGCGTCGCGGGGAGCAGAGACAAGGCCGCGTCGCAGGAGCTTGCGGAGCGCCTCGAAAAAGCCGGCTTCCCCGTCTATTTGGTCCAGATAAAAAAATAAAAAATTTTGATTCGCGAAAGGCCGCTGATTCTATGGCAGGTTTTGTTAAAGAAGTGACCGGCAGGATCGACGCGATAGAAAAAATTTCGCGCAGACTTTTATTCCCGTGGGATTATCCAAAAAAGGAACTCCCGCTCGGCGAAGCCGTCGGCAGGAGGTGCGCCGAAGAGATGACGAACGGCGCGCCTTACCCGCCCTTTTCGCGGAGCCTCCGCGACGGCTACGCGGTGCGCCACGAAGATGCGTCCGGCGCCTCCCCGGGCACGCCGCTCTTCCTCACGAAGAGGGGCGACGTGCTGATGGGGCGCGCGCCGGAGTTTAAAATTTCCGCCGGAGAGGCCGCGGCGATCCCGACGGGCGGGATACTGCCCGAAGGGGCCGACGCGGTCGTGATGCTCGAAGAGACGGATGTAGCCGGAGGCTGGATCGAGCTGCGGCGCGGCGTGCAGGCCGGAGAAAACGTCGTGAGGCGGGGCGAGGACATAGAGCTCGGCGCGAAGCTGCTGCCGCGCGGCGCCCTGATAGATTTCCGCTCGATCGGGCCGCTGGCCGCCGCCGGCGTTTCGTCGGTCGTGACCGCGGCGCCGAAAGTTTCGCTGCTCTCGACCGGCGACGAGGTCGTGCCGATCGAGACTAGTGAGCCGGCGCCGGGCTGCGTGCGCGACGTGAACGCGTGGAACCTCAAAGCTCTGCTCTCGCGCTTCGGCTTTGAAGCCGATTACCGAGGCATCGCCTGCGACGACGGCGCGGAGTTCGAACGCCGCTTCCGCGACGAGCTGAGCGGCTGCGACGTGCTGATATTGAGCGGTGGCTCCTCAGTCGGGATGCGCGACCACGCCTTCCGGCTGCTCTCGTCGCTTCCCGAGCCGGGGCTTCTCCTGCGCGGGCTCAACGTCGTCCCGGGAAAGCCGACTCTGATAGCCGCCGACATGGCCTCCAAGAAGCTTGTCGTGAGCCTGCCTGGGCATCCTCTTTCGTGCATGGCGGTCGCCTTCACGTTGTTGCTGCCGCTGCTGCTGAGGCTCATAGGCGCGGAGGAAAAGGAATGCGGCACGCGCGTCAGGCTGCCGCTGTCGCGCGACCTGGCGGCGCGCACGGGAGCGGAAAAATTTTTTGCTTGCAGGCTGCTCGCCGACGGCAGAGCCGAGCCCGCGGCGGCGAAATCCGGATATATTTCAGCGCTCGGCGGCGCGTGCGGCTTTATCCGCATGCCTGAGGAGCGCGAGACGATAAGGGCGGGGGAGGAAGCTGAGATATGGCTGTGGCAGTGAATTATCCTGAACATGTAACGCTCGACGAGGCGTGGGGGCTTCTGCGCCGCGCTTTCGGCGAATACGCCGGAAGATTCGCGGCGAAGATGGAGATTTCTGCGGCGCTCGGGCACATCCTCACGGAGGACGTAACGGCGGCGCGCAACGTCCCTCATTACGCCGCGTCCGCGGTCGACGGCTACGCGCTGAGCGCCGGAGATACGGCCGGATCTTCGTTCGCCACTCCGGTCAGAATCAAAAAAGATAAATGGCAGTGGATGAACACCGGCGCGGCTCTGCCCGATTGGGCGGACTCCGTGCTGATGGTGGAAGATTCTTCGCTCGAGGGGGAAGAGGTCGTCGTATATAAATCTCTGACGCCGTCGGAAAACGTGCGCCCTCTCGGCGAGGACGTGATGGCCGGGCAGATAATAGCGCGAGAAGGCGAAGAGGTTTCGCCGGCGCTCGTTTCCCTCTTCCTATGCGCCGGCCTCGAGGATGTGCCGGTAAGGCGGCGCGCGAGGACCCTTTTCATCCCGACCGGAGACGAGATAATCCCGCGCGAAGAGTGGCTGGCGTGCGAAACGCAGCGCTCCGGCACCGCGGCGGAAAGCAATTCGCTCTTCATCGCCGCCTCCTTCAAAAAGTGGGGCTACGGGCTCGACGTAGCGCCGATACTTCCCGACGTGCCGCAGATTTTAAAGGAATACGTGCAAAAGGGCGTCGAGGATTACGACGTGGTGCTGGTGGGCGCCGGCTCCGCGAAGGGCGAGAGGGACCATACGATAGAAGTTCTTTCGGAGCTCGGCGAGGTGCTCTTCCGCGGAGTGCGCATGAAGCCCGGGCGTCCCGCGATAGCCGCTAAAATAAAGGGAAAGCCCGTGATATGCCTGCCTGGCTTTCCGATGTCGACGGCCGTCGCCCTCTGGTCTCTCGTTTACCCGCTGCTGAGGCTTCTTGCGGGAGCCGGGGGAGAAACGCGCGAGCTTGCGCGCGAAGCGCTCGCGGTGAAAAAAATAATGCCGACGAAGCTGCTCGTGCAGCATTCGTCGCCGGCGGGGATAGAAGAATGGCTGAAGATGAAGACCGCCCTCGTCGGCGGCACGGTATACTCCTGGGCCCTTACCTCCGGAGCGAGCGTGCTCTGGGCTCTCGCCGAATCGGACGGGGTGGCGCTGCTGCCTCCCTCCGCTCTTGAATGCGAGCGCGGGACGGAGGTGGACGTTTGGATGACGCGCGACGCCGACCTCGAACGCCGAGCCCTCTTCCAGGGCTCCGACGACCCGGCGGTCCAGCTCCTCGTCACGCCGATACGCAGGCGTGGCGCGGATTTCGTCTGCCGCGCCGTCGGAAGCATGGGCGGCTTGGCCGCGCTGTCACGCGGCGAGTGCCACGTCGCGGCGGCTCATCTTCTCGACGAAAAGACGGGAGGCTACAATGATCTCTTCATAGAGCGCTTTTCCAAGGGACAGCGCTGGGAGAGGCTGCTCCTCTTCTACAGGACGCAGGGGATAATCGTCGCGCGCGGCAATCCGAAAGGCATCCGCCGCTTCCGCGACCTCTGCACGAAGGATATAGTCTTTTCGAACAGGCAGCCGGGCGCCGGCACTCGCGTGCTCTTCGACTGCCTGCTGAAGCAGGAGGGCTTTTGCTCTGAGAGGATCAAAGGCTATTCGCAGATATGCACGACTCATATGGAGGCGGCGAACCGCGTCTTCGCCGGCGCGGCCGACGCGGCGCTGGGGATAAAATCCGCAGCCGACGCGCTCGGGCTCGACTTCATACCGATAACGGAGGAGCCTTACGAGCTCGTGATTTTACATGAATACCTCGACCATCCGGGGATCGCCGCGCTGCTCGACAGCCTGAACGACGCCGGATGGCGCGGGAAGGTCGAGGAGATGGGCGGATACAGATGGCCGAAGTGAAGGAACTGAGAGACGGCTACGGGCGCAGGCTGAACTATCTGCGCATATCCGTGACCGACAGATGCAACTACCGCTGCCTCTACTGCATGCCGCCGGAGGGAGTCAAATGCTTGAGCCACGCCGAGATACTGCGCTACGAGGATATAAAATTCCTCTGTCGCGTCTTCCGCGGGCTCGGCGTCGAAAAATTCCGCTTCACCGGCGGCGAGCCTCTCGTGCGCAGGGGGCTCGTCCCCTTTATGAAGGAGCTGCGCGAAGAGATGCCCGACGTGAAGATGGCCCTGACGACCAACGCGTCGCTGCTCGGAAGCTGTGCGCGCGAACTGGCCGAGGCGCGCATAGATTCGCTGAACGTCAGCCTCGATACGCTCGACGCGGAAAAATTCGCCAAGGTGACGCGCGTCGGCAGCATAGACGCGGTCTTTGAAGGGATATCCGCGGCGAAGGCCGCCGGGATTGAAAACATAAAGCTCAACGCTGTGCTGATAAGAGGCTTCAACGACGGCGAGGTGCCCGCGCTGCTTTCGTTCGCGCGGCGCGAAGGGCTGCTGCTGCGCCTAATCGAATTCATGCCGTTGCAGGAGAGCATTTGGAAGAAGGACGCTTTCATCGTCGGCCGCGACCTGCTCGCGGCGCTGCCCGACGGCGCGGCCTGGGAGAAGAGCGGAAGGTGCGGCGGCAGCGACGGGCCGGCGGAGTATTATATGAATAGAAAGACCGGCGACAGAATAGGGATAATAGCGGCCGTCTCGAATCACTTCTGCAAAAGCTGCAACCGCCTGAGGGTGTCGGCGGAGGGAAAGCTTCGCACCTGCCTTTTCAATCCGCAGGAGACGCCGCTGAAGGAAGTGATTCGGCGGCGCGACGAAAGGCTACTGCGCGAGGCGATAGTGGCCGCCGCCGCGGAAAAACCGCGCTGCTGGGACGACGTGAACAACGGTGATATAAAGATGTCCGGGATCGGAGGATAAAATAATGGGAGAATACACGCACTTTGACGCCGACGGACGCCCGACGCTCGTCGACGTCGGCGGCAAATCCGTTACTAAGAGGACGGCGCGGGCGGAGGGGTGGCTCTACCTGCCCGAGGAAATTTTCCGCACCGTTTCGCAGGGCGCGGTGAAGAAGGGCGACCCTTTCAGGATAGCCGAGCTCGGCGGGATAATGGGCGCCAAGAGGACGCCGGAGCTGATACCTCTCTGCCACAACATACGCCTCGACAACGTTAAGGTGTGCTGCGACCTCGACGACGAAAAGAAGGCCGTGAAGATCACCTGCGAAGCCTCGGCGAGCGAAGTCACCGGCGTCGAGATGGAGGCCCTGACCGGAGTCTCGGCCGCGGCCTTGACCTTCTACGACATGTGCAAGGGCATCGACAAGGGCATGGTGATAAAGGAAATACGCCTGCTGAGTAAGACCGGTGGCAAGAGCGGCGAATGGGTCGCTGAAAAAGGGTACGGGAAATAAAATCCGGAGGCGTGAAGGGAGCGGCAGAATGAGAATCGATTTCAATGAGCTGAAAGAAATATCGATAAGCGGCATGAACGGCGGGAGCGGAGAAATTTTTGCGAAGCTCTCGCCGCTGCCGAAGGGAAAGGTAATATATTCGCGGCTGCCGAAGGGCGCGTCGATAGGGACGCACGAACACAAGAGGAGCGCGGACATAAATTTCGTCGTCAGCGGCGAAGGAGAATCGTTCTGCGGCGGCGCTCGGGAAAAACTTTATCCCGGCGTCTGCTGCTGCGCGCTCGCCGGAGATTCGCACAGTATAGTCAACACCGGCGAAGAGGAGCTCGTGCTCTTTACGGTCGTCGTCGAACCGTGATATTCTCCTCGTGCGGGATTGAATCGGCAAATATATCTTGGGAGGGAAAAATAAATGAGGATATTGAGGCTTTATGCGCCGTCTTTAGGGGGCGAGCAAACTCTTTGCTGCGTGCAGGCCGACGGCTCGGGCGGCGGCTGCGTCAACGGCGTCGAGCTCCCGCTGAGATTCGCGCGCGCCGGCGAGCCTATCGCCGCGGAAAAATTCGCCGGCGCGATGACGCTCGTGCTGCCCTCCGAGGCGAGCGTCGAAGAGGGCGACTTTCTCTCCGTCGGCGAGGGCGGCGCGCTGCTGCGCTGGAACGCGGCCGGCGAAAAATTTATCGTATGCGCCGCGGGCTTTCTCGGCGTTTCGCAGTTCGCTGAGATATGGAAGCCGCTGCGGAGCGCGGTCCTCACCGTGAGCGACAAGGGGAGCCGCGGCGAGCGCGTCGACACGGCCGGTCCGGAGCTCGAACGCCTCGCCTTCCTTCAGGGCTGCGTGACCGAGGAGAGAAAAATCGTGCCCGACGACCCCGACGCGATACGCGAAGCCGTGTGCGCATGGGCCGCTAAGGGGATAAACCTGATACTGACGACGGGGGGCACCGGGCTTTCTCCGCGCGACAACACGCCGGAAGCGCTTCTTTCGATCGCCGACAAATTCGTCCCTGGCTTCGGCGAGATGATGAGGATGCAGACGCTGAAGTACACGCCGCGCGCCTTCCTTACGCGCTCGCTCGCGGTCGTGCGCGGCGCTTCTCTTATAATAGCCTTCCCGGGCAGCAGGCGCGGCGCTTCGCAGTGCTTCGAAGCGGTGAGCGGCGGGCTGCGCCACGCCGTCGAGACCCTAATCGGCGCGTCCTCCGAGTGCGGCGGGCATCGTAGCGGCGCCTGAAAGCCGACGCAAAATAGAGAATTTTGAAAAAGAGTTGCCGCGGCGGATAATTTTTTATCAGCCGCATTTTTTACGATGCAAAATACCTTGTTTTGTACTATACTTATTCGCCATAAGCCATAGACAAATTGATTTTAAACGGAGGGTGCGATCATGGCTTCAAAGAAGTTTGTGCAGTCGACGAAGAGGGAGACTCTGATCATCGTCGGCCTCTACGTCCTCTTCTTCGCGTGGTGGTATCTCACGGCTTACGGCTTCGGAGACGATCCGTCGCAGTACCGTTTCGTTTTTGGTTTCCCCGAATGGTTCTTCTACAGCTGCATCGTCGGATATATCGGGATTTCGATTCTGCTGTGGCTCTGCGTTAGATTCTTTTTCAGCGAGCTGCCGCTCGACGACGTGGAAGGGAAAGAGGTGAAAAAAAATGAGCGGTAACGCCGGAATGATCGTTCCTCTGATTCTCTATTTCATACTGATAATGGGCATTGCGTTTTGGGGCAACCGCGCCGCCGCGAAGAAAAGCGACACGAAGGGCTTCATGGAGGAGTACTTCCTCGGCAGCCGTTCGATGGGCGGCTTCGTGCTGGCGATGGCGATAATCACGACCTACACGAGCGCGAGCAGCTTCGTAGGCGGCCCGGGCGTCGCCTACAACGTCGGCCTCGGCTGGATTCTTCTTTCGATGATACAGGTGCCGACCGCCTTCCTTACGCTCGGCGTCCTCGGCAAGCGCTTCGCACTGATAGCGCGGCGCACCAGCGCGGTGACGATCACCGACTATATCCGCGCGCGTTACTCTAGCGACTTCGTGGTGGTGCTCGCGTCGCTTTCGCTCCTCGTCTTCTTCATGGCGTCGATGCTCGCGCAGTTTATCGGCGGCGCGCGCCTCTTTGAAGCCGTCACTGGCTACTCGTACCAGACCGGGTTGATCATATTCGGCCTGACGGTCGTCATCTACACGACGGTCGGAGGTTTCCGCGCGGTGGTGCTGACGGATACGATCCAGGGCATAATGATGCTCGTCGCGTCGGTCGCGATACTTTCCGCCGTAGTCTCCGCCGGCGGCGGCGTAGGACACATAATGGGCACGCTCTACGCGGCGGACCCGCAGCTGCTGACGCCGACTGGCGCGGGCGGCGCGATACCGAAGCCCTTTATCCTCTCTTTCTGGATCCTCGTCGGCATAGGCATACTCGGCCTGCCGCAGACGACCCAGAAGTGTCTCGGCTATAGAGATTCGCGCTCGATGCACAACGCGATGATCATCGGGACGTTCGTCGTCGGCTTCACGATGCTCGCGATGCACCTCGTCGGGGCGATGGGGCGCGCCGTAATCCCGGGAATAGAAGTCGGAGATCTGGCGGTGCCGACGCTGACTGTGAGGCTGCTCTCCCCCTTCTGGGCCGGAGTCTTTATCGCCGGCCCTCTGGCCGCCATCATGTCGACCGTCGATTCTATGCTGATCATGTGCTCGGCGGCGATAGTCAAGGACCTATACTTCTACTACGTCGCCAAGAACGACGATAAAAAGCTGCCGCCGAAAAAGGTGCGCGGCATGAGCGTCGTCGTGACGGCCGTCGTCGGCGTTCTGGTATTCTTCGCCGCGATGAAGCCGCCGTCGCTGCTCGTCTGGATAAACCTCTTCGCCTTCGGCGGGCTCGAGGCGGTCTTCTTCTGCCCGACGCTCTTCGGCCTTTACTGGCGGCGCGCGAACTCCACGGGCGCGATACTCTCGATGCTGGCGGGGGCCGGAGCGTTCTTCTGGCTCAACATCACGAAGACCCGCGTAGCGGGCACGACGGCGATAGTGCCGACGATCGCCGTCTCGATAATCGCCTTCGCGCTCGGAAGCTTTTTCGGGAAGCCGGAGAGCGCTGAGCGGCTGAAAATTTTTGAGATGGAACGCTGAAGTTTGCAATATTCTTCGGTACTGTGATATACTTGAGAGCGGTTCGCAATCCACACGTGCGCCGACGCAAAAGAGGTTCCCCGCCGCGGGCTCTTTGGCGGATGACGAGCACGGAGGAAAAAAACAGGAGGGATACACATGGGTGTAGTAAGTATGAAACAGCTTCTTGAATGCGGCGTCCATTTCGGACACCAGACAAGACGCTGGAATCCGAAGATGAAGCCCTTCATCTTCACGGAGCGCAACGGAATCTATATCATCGACCTGCAGAAGACCGTCAAGGGGCTGGAAAAAGCCTACGACTTCGTGCGCGAGATCGCCAAGGAGGGCGGCAGCGTCCTCTTCGTCGGCACGAAGCGCCAGGCGCAGGACCCGATCCGCGACGAAGCGCTCAAATGCGGTCAGTTCTACATCAACCAGCGCTGGCTCGGCGGGCTGCTTACGAACTTCGCGACGATCCGCCGCCGCGTGACGCGCATGGTCGAGCTGCAGCAGATGGAAGAAGACGGCAGCATAAACAAATATCCGAAGAAGGAAGTAGTCAAGCTCCGCAAAGAGCGCGACAAACTCGAAAAATACCTCTCCGGCATCAAGGAGATGAAAGACGCTCCCGACGCGATATTCGTCATCGACCCGCGCCGCGAGACTATCGCGGTCCTCGAAGCCCGCAAGCTCGAGATACCGGTCATTGCCATCGTAGATACGAACTGCGACCCCGACCTGATCGACTACCCGATTCCCGGAAACGACGACGCCATCCGCGCCATCGAGCTGGTGGTGGGGCTGATGGCCAACGCCTTCATCGAAGGACGGCAGGGACAGGATGCGCGCCAGGCCGAAGAGGAACCTGCCGAAGAGGAGGCCGCGGCCGAGGCGGCGGAAGAAGATCTGCCGCAGGAAGATCTTTCGGAGGATGAGCTGAAGATTCGCGGGAAAGAGCTCGCTGAGCAGAAGGGCTGGAAGGAGAACTAAAATGGCTAATATCACCGCAGCAATGGTATCGGAGCTTCGCGCTCGCACATCGGTCGGAATGATGGACTGCAAAAAGGCCCTCGTGGAATGCGACGGCGACATGGAGAAAGCTTGCGACTACCTCCGCGAAAAGGGGCTCGCCAAGGCCGCGAAGAAAGCCGGGCGCACAGCCTCTCAGGGCAAGATGTTCACATACATGCACTTCAACACGAAGCTCGCCGTCCTTCTTGAGCTCGACTGCGAGACGGACTTCGTAGCGCGCACCGAGGAGTTCAACAAGCTTGGGCACGATATCGCGCTCCACATCGCGGCGGCCAACCCGGCGTACGTGAAGCCCGAAGACGTTCCAGCCGACGTTCTTGAGCGTGAGAGATTGGTCATCATGGCTCAGGCCCGCGAAGAGGGCAAGCCGGAAAAGATGCTCGAGAAAATCGCCGAAGGCCGCCTCAACAAATTCTACGAGGAGAACTGCCTTATGGAGCAGAAATTCACGCTCAACCCCGACATCAAGGTGAAGGACCTTGTCGTCGAGAACATCGCGAAGATAGGCGAAAATATCATAATAAGGCGCTTTGCCCGCTTCGAGATAGCGGCGTAGCGTAACAAAAACCGTCAGGCGAGGGAACTTCTTCCCTCGCTTTTTTTATGCGAGGCAAATTTTTATGAAAGGCGGCTGTTAAATGGGACGCAGATACAACAGGGTGCTGCTTAAGCTTTCCGGCGAAATCTTAGCGGGGAAGGAACATTTCGGACTAGACTACGAAGCGATACGCGACATCTGCGCCGAGGTCGCGGAGGTGGCGAAGCAGGGGGTACAGATCGCGATGGTCGTCGGAGGAGGGAACATCATCCGCGGCGCTCAGACGACGAGCGTGGAGAGGGCGCAGGCCGACTACATGGGGATGCTCGGCACGGTTATCAACGCGCTCGCGCTGCAGGACGCCCTCGAACGCCTCGGATGCCCGACGCGCGTCCAGTCGGCGATAGAGATGCGCCAGATCGCCGAGACCGTGATACGCCGCCGTGCGATACGCCACCTTGAAAAGGGCAGGATAGTCATATTCGCGGCCGGCACAGGCTCGCCGTACTTCTCGACCGATACGACGGCGGCGCTGCGCGCGTCGGAGATAGGAGCGGACTGCGTGATAAAGGCGACGAAGGTCGACGGGATATACGACAGGGACCCGACGAAATATCCCGGCGCCGTCATGCTGCCGCGGATCAGCTACATGGATGCGCTGAGTATGCAGCTCAAGGTGATGGACGCCGCGGCTTTCTCGCTCTGCCAGGACAACAAAATCCCGATCGTAGTCTTCAACATGCTTCAGAAGGGCAACCTGCGCAGGCTGCTGATAGACGGCGAGGACATCGGCTCGACGGTGTGCTGAGAAACGCCGAAAAACATTTGTGCTATAATTACAAAAAATATCTAAGGAGTGAGCTGAATGCCTCAGGCAATATTGAAAGAACTTACCTCGCGCTGCGAAAAAAGCATAGAATACCTCAAGGGCTCGATGCTGGGGATTCGCACCGGTAGGGCGCACCCCGCTCTCGTTGAAGATATAAAGGTCGACTACTTCGGCACCTCAACGCCGATCAAAAACATGGGCAGCGTGAACGTTCCAGAGGCGCGTCAGATCGTCATCACTCCGTGGGACAAGAGCGCGATAAAGGCCATAGAAAAGGGCATACAGGCGTCGAGCCTCGGCATCACCCCGCAGAACGACGGCGAATCGATTCGCCTCAACCTGCCGGAACTCACGCAGCAGCGCCGCGTCGAACTCAAAAAAATGGTCAATAAAATGGCCGAAGAGGGGCGCGTCGCAGTCCGCAACATCCGCCGCGACGCGATAGAGGCGCTGAAGAAGCTCGAAAAAGACAGCAAGATCACAGAAGACGATCTGAAAAAATTCCAGAAAGAAGCGCAGGACAAAACCGACGCTTTCATAAAAAAAATAGACGCGGTCCTCTCCGACAAGGAGAAGGAGATAATGGACAAGTAAGCGAAGCGAAGCGCGGGCCGCCGGAAGGCGGCTTTTTTTATAGGCGATGACGGAAAAAGAATTTTTTGCAAGAGTAAAGAAAATGGGAGGCTCGGCGTACTTAGTCGGCGGCGCGGTACGCGACGCCCTGATGGGGCGTGCCGTGAGCGACAGGGATTACGTCGTATGCGGCGTGGCGGCGGAAAATTTTTTGTCGGGATTCCCGGACGCGCGGCGCGTCGGACGCTCCTTTCCGGTATTCCTGCACGAGATCGGCGGGCTGCGCTGCGAGATAGCGTTCGCGCGGCGCGAGAAAAAAAGCGGCAGCGGCTACAGGGGCTTCCAAGTCTTCTGCTCTCCCGAGATAACGATCGAGGAAGACCTCTATCGGCGCGACAGCACGCTCAACAGCATGGCGCGCGATTCGGAGGGGCGGCTCATCGACCCTTACGGCGGAGCGAGGGACATAGCCGCGCGCGTCATACGCGCGACATCCGAGCGCTTCTGCGAAGACCCCGTGCGCGCTCTCCGCGCCGCGAGGCAGGCCGCGCAGTTCGAATTTTCAATAGAGCCGCGGACTCTTTCGATGATGGCGCGTTGTGCGGAAGAGCTGCGCGCCGAACCCGCCGAGAGAAAATTTTTCGAGCTCGCGAAGGCTATAGCCGCGCGGCGCCCCTCTATGTACTTCAGACACCTGCGCGACGCAGCCCTTCTTGAAAGCGAATTCCCGTGGCTCTACAGGCTTATCGGCAAAGCACAGCCGCCGGAGTTTCATCCCGAAGGCGACGCGTTCGAGCATACGATGACGGCGCTCGACGCGGCGGCCGAAAAAACTGAGCGCCCGGAGGTGCGCTTCGCCGCGCTGATGCACGACGTCGGCAAGGGTGAAACGCCGGAGGAAGAGCTGCCCCTCCATTACGGCCACGAAAAAAAGGGCGAAGCGATGATCGGCGAGATCGCCGCGGCTCTTTCGCTGCCGCGCGCTTGGAGCAGGAGCGCGGCATTCGCGGCAAGGGAGCATATGCGTGCGAGCTGCATGAAAAGCCCGCCTGAGATCCGCGACCTTATACGCGCGTTGGAAAAAGAAGCGATCGGAGCCGACGGTTTCTCCGTGATAATGGCGGCCGACAATCACGGCGAGACGCCCGCCTTTTTGAACGATTACGACAGGCTGCTCGCGCTCGTCAAAAAAGCGTCGAAGTGCAAAATCCCCGAAGGGCTGAGCGGCCCGCAGATAGGCGAATATATCCGCGCGAAGGAGATAGAAGCGCTGAGAAACGACCCGCTTATCAGGCTAATCCGGAAGGAATAAGGACGCCGCCGAAACGCCGGAAATAATTTTTGCAACCGCTTGCATATAATAAAAATATCCTGTATAATGCTCGCAGTTCAGAAAAAGGGGGCGCGGCGGATGATGAAAGGGGATTTCGTTTCAGAGCTTCAGCGAGATTTTTTTCCTTCCAGGCTGTGCCCTTCGCTGCTTTTACAGACTGTCCCGAGAGGGGCGGTCTTATTTTTTGCCGGAAAACAATTGAATCAGGGGGAGTATAAATGGCAGAGCTCAGAGAAAAGGCGAAGCTGATGAACGCGCAGGACTTGAACCGCGTGATACGCAGAATCGCCCATGAGATGGTCGAGCGCAACAAGGGCACCGACAGGATGATTCTCGTCGGCATCCACCGCCGCGGCGTATATATAGCGCGCCGCCTGCAGAAGCTCGTCGAAGACGCCGAAGGCGTGAAGGTCCCCTGCGGAGAGCTCGACATAACTCTCTACCGCGACGATCTGACGACGCTTTCGGAGCAGCCCATCGTCCACAGTACGAGGATGCCTGAGGATATCTGCGGCAAGCATATTTTCCTCGTAGACGACGTCATCTTCACGGGGCGCACGGTGCGCGCGGCGCTCGAGGCGCTCGTCGACCTCGGCCGTCCGCAGAGCGTTCAGCTTGCGGTGATCGTCGACCGCGGGCACCGCGAGCTGCCGATACACGCGGATATTTGCGGCAGGAACGTGCCGACGTCGAAGAGCGAAGTCATAGAGGTCAGGGTGGAAGAGCTTGACGGAAAGGATGAGGTGGTAATCTGTGAGCGCGACGCGTAACGAGATGGGCACGATGGGCTGGCGCCATCGCAGCGTTATAGACCTTGACGGCTGGACGCGCGACGAATTTTTATTCTTCCTCGACCAGTCCCGCCATATGGAGAACGTTATGGACAGGCCGGTGAAAAAAGTTCCGGCTCTGCGCGGCAAGATGTGCGTGAATCTCTTCTTCGAAAATTCGACGCGCACTCGCGTCTCCTTCGAGCTCGCCGAAAAGATGCTCTCGGCCGACGTCGTCAACTGGTCGGCCTCCGGTTCGAGCACGGCGAAGGGCGAGACGATGCGCGACACCGCGTGGACGCTCGAGTCGATGGGCGCCGACATCGTCGTGATGCGCCACGGCGCGGTTGGCGCGGCGCAGTACCTCGCGTCGAAGCTGAAGCGCGGCATAGTGCTCAACGCCGGCGACGGCACTCACGCGCACCCGACGCAGGCGCTGCTCGACGTTTACACCGCGTGGAAGCATTACGGCGACCTTGAGGGCAGAAAGATCGCGCTGATCGGCGACGTACTGCACAGCAGGGTGGCGCGCAGCGACGTCATAGCCTTCAGGACGATGGGCTGCGAAGTCGTCCTCTCCGGCCCGCCGACGCTGATGCCGCGCGAGGTCGAAGACTTGGGCGTAGCCTACGAGCGCGAACCGCGCGACGCGGTGAAGGGCGCGGATATGGTCTATCTGCTGAGGATACAGCGGGAGAGGCAGCAGGAGGGGCTCTTTCCGTCGGTCGACGAATATCACCGCTGGTGGGGCGCCGACGAGGAATTGATGAAGCGCGCGAAGCCCGGAGCCCTCGCGATGCATCCCGGGCCGATAAACAGGGGCGTGGAGATAGCCTCCGAGGTCGCCGACGGGCATCAGAGCGTGATACTCGAACAGGTCCGTTCCGGCGTCGCGACGAGGATGGCGCTTCTTTATCTCTGCGGCGGAGGTGCAAGATGATGAAGTTTCTCTTCAAAAATTTTAAAATTTTCGACGGCAAAGAATTCATAAAGGAAGAGTGCCTCCTCACCGAGGAGGGCAAGATATCGAGGATCGGCTCGACGCTCGAATGCGAAGGCGCCGAAACGATAGAGGGAAACGGCCGTCTGCTGACGCCGGGCTTCATAGACCTGCACGCGCATTTCCGCGATCCTGGCGGCGAATGGAACGAAGACCTGCAAAGCGGCGCGTGCGCCGGAGCCGCCGGCGGCTTCACGACGCTCGTCGCGATGCCGAACACGAAGCCGGCGATATCCGAGCCGGCGCTGATCGAATACGTGATAAGCCACGGCGCCGCAGCGCGCGCGTCGCGCATACTTCCGGCCGGCTGCGTCAGTAAGGGGCGCGGGGGCAAAGAGATATGCGAGATGGAAAAGATGTCCGAGGCCGGCGCGGTATTCTTCACGGACGATGGATCGCCTATCGCGACGAGCCACTTGATGCGCCTCGCGCTGCTGTATACGGGCAAAAAGCTGCCGCGCGTGATGGAACATCCGGAAGAGATAAGCCTCTTCCAGGGAGGGCAGGTGCACGAGGGGCGCGTCAGCGCGATGTCCGGACTTAAAGGCATCCCCGGCGCGTCCGAGGAGATAGACGTCGCGCGCGGCATAGCGCTCGTCCGCGACACGGGCGGAAGGATACATTTCACGCATCTTTCAAGCGCCGGCGCGGTAGAGCTCATCCGCAACGCGAAGCGCGCGGGGCTGGACGTCAGCTGCGACACGACGTTCCACCATCTGACCCTCAACGAGAACGCAGTGATCGCGAGCGGCTACAATTCGCGCTTCAAGGTCAACCCGCCGCTCCGCTCCGCGAACGACCAGAAGGCTCTCTGGGAGGGGTTGCAGGACGGAACGATCGACGCGATAGTGACGGACCACGCGCCGTGGCATCTCGACGACAAGGACGAGCCTTTCCAGGAGGCGCCGTTCGGAATCGCGTCGCTCGAATGCGCCATCGCGGTGCTCCTCGACTACCGCGCGAGAAATTATCCTGAGGTCCCGCTCGAACTGCTATTCAGGAAAATGACTTCCTCTCCCGCCGCCCTTCTGCCGGAGAAGTGGCACGGACTCGGCAGGATCGAAGAGGGGGCCCCGGCGGATCTCACGGTCGTCGACGAGGATAGGACCCGCATAGTCGACTGCTCGGCGTGGAAGAGCAAGGCGCGCTGCTGCCCGTGGGAGGGCACGGCCCTGACGGGCTGGCCCGTGGCGACCTTCGTCGGCGGCGAAAGAATCTGGCAGGACGAAGAGGAACTGTAGCGAAGCGCCAAAATACCGGGCAAACGGGTTATAATAATGACAGCGGCGATAGCACAACGAAATCTGTTGTGCTATCGTCTTATGGAGGGAAAAATATGAACGACAAAAAATGCGGGCTGATAGCCGCGCTCGACGTGCCGGCCCCCGACGACGCGAGAAGCTTTCTCGACAAGCTCGGGCGCGCCACCGAATATATAAAGATCGGGCCGCGCCTTTACGCGCTCGGAGGAGTCCCCTTCGTCCGCGAGCTGATTTCGCGCGGCTATAAAATTTTCCTCGACCTTAAGCTGCACGACATTCCCAATACCGTCGCGTCGGCTGTCGAGCCTCTTTCGCAGCTCGGCCTTTGGGCCCTCACTCTGCACACCTCGGGCGGCTGCGAGATGATGGCGCGCAGCGTCGCGGCGCGCGACAGAGCCGGAAGCGAGACTAAGCTGCTCGGCATAACGGTGCTGACGAGCCTAGGAGGGGAGCTCTGGGAAGACGTCCACCCGGGCTGCGATATGGGGCTGGCGCTTGTCGCGCGCGCGGAAGCGGCCGAGCGCGCAGGGCTCGACGGAATCGTCTGCTCGCCGCTCGACCTCGATCTGCTGAAGGGAAGGGCCCGGAAGCTGATGCGCGTGGTGCCTGGCATCCGCGCTAAGAGGGCCGGCGCCGAGGACCAGGCGCGCGTCGCGACGGCGAAGGAGGCGGCGCTCGCGGGAGCGACATATGTCGTAGTAGGCCGCCCGATTCTCGAAGCGGCGGACCCCGTCGCGGCCGCGAAGGACATCATCGCTTCGCTTGAGGAGGTCTCGCGCTGATGACCCGTTCCTATGAAAACGACGCGGCGGAAAAGATTCTTGAAATGATGGCGGCAAGCGGCGCCCATCTGACGGGACACTTCAAGCTCACGTCCGGGCTCCACAGCGACAACTACATGCAATGCGCGCTGCTGCTCCGCTATCCGAAATACGCGGCTTACGCCGGCGCGGAGCTCGCGAAGCTGCTCGCCCCGCATAAGCCTGACTTCATCCTTTCGCCCGCGCTCGGCGGCCTGATAATAGGACACGAGGTCGCGCGAGCCCTCGACGTCCCCTTCCTCTTCACCGAGCGGGTCGACGGCGAGATGTGTCTGAAAAGATTCCCTCACCCCGGCGCGCTTCGCTTTGCGCTGGTAGAGGACGTGTGCACCACCGGCAAATCGTCGCGCGAGGCGGCTATGGCGCTGGCCGACGGCGGGGCCGTGTGGGCGGCGTCGGGCTGCATCGTCGACAGGCGCGCGAAGGGCTGCCTGCCTGAATGGGACCTCAAATCGCTTGTGAAGGTCTGCTTCGCGAATTACAGGCCGGAGGAGTGCCCTCTCTGCAAAGCCGGCCTGCCCCTCGTAAAGCCCGGCAGCAGGCCGGACGCAAAATAAATGGAAGCGGGCAGACGCGCCCGCCGTGCGATTCTCGCGCTGCGCGCCGCTCTCCTTCTTTTGTTGATCTCGGCAAACGCCGGGCCCTGCGCTGCGGCGCAGCAGCTCAGGGTCGCCGTAGCCTCGCCGTGGCTTCTTGAAGTCGTCTCTTTCATCGGCGGCAAGCAGGCCTCGGTGCGCGCTCTCGCGGTATGGAACGACGCCGGCGTAGAGGTGCCGTCGAGCCGGCCGCGGGCCGGCGAAATAATAATAGCCTTCGACGCGCAGGAAGCGGCGACGCTGAAAATCGCCTCCGGCAATAAGAAACTGAGGATTCTCTACCCGAAGCTGCCGCTCGGCGAGGAGAAGCGCCGCGCCGCCTTCTTCGACCCCGCGATGCTGCCTTTCATCGCGCAGGAGACGATGAAGATAATCGCCGGCGCGGATGGGAAAAATTATTCGTATTATCAGAGGAGGCTCGCCGAATTCCAGTCGCGCATCGACAGCGCGATGGGAGTCGGGCGCCACCTGCTCGCGAACGCAAAGATGCTCGACCTTACCGGCGCTCAGGGTGGATGGGTACGCTCGTCGCTCCCGGGCGTCGTGCGCCCGCCGGACGAAGTCTGGCGCGGCTGGCTGAACGGCGACGCCGCCGCTCTCTCAGCTGCGCTCGACGAAGCGGAAAGACGCGGCTGGCTGCTGCTGCTCGACCCGTGGACGCCGCAGACGATCCGTTACGCCGCCGTAGCGCACGCCAACCGCCTCACCCTCGCCGCCCCGCAGAACGGCATGGATTATTTCGTCTTCCTGCACGATATATTCACGCAGATAGAGAAGAGGCTGAAAGCGCCAGCGCAGAGCGCGCCGCAGGGCAAAAATAAGAGGGTCGGAAGTGGAAAATGATTCTGAATATATATCGCGGTATCGCGCCGAATCATGTAGAATATCCCTATCTGTGAGCTCGCGCAGCTCCGCTCCATCTTGCTGAAATGAGGGGTACGATATGGCAATAAAAATAAAATTAAAAAAAATATGCGCCGCTGCCGCGCTCTGCACGCTTTGCGGCCTTCTTGCGGCGCAGCCGGGGACGATTTACGCCGCCGAAACACAAAATTCCCTTTCCGCGGACGACATCCGCTATGACACGAATACCGGCGACGCCTTCGCTAAGGGCAACGTGGTGATCGTCAAGGACAGAGCGGTTATAAAGGGAGCTGAGGCCGACGGCAACACCGAAAAAGAGATACTCAGGGTCCGCGGCAACGTCGACGGAAAGTTTCCCGACGAGGGCGTAACGCTTAAATCCGACAGAGCGTCGTGGACGGGCGACAGTACGAAGAAGACCGACGGAACGTTCGAGGCGCAGGGCAACGTGAAGCTCACGCGCGAGCCTAAGGACTGGCTCAACGCCGATTACGTGCGCTGGCAGATGGGCACAAAAAACTATTGGGCCAAGGGCAAGGTCAACGGCGTGCTCGACAACAGAGTGATAAACTCCGACGAATTCACGAGGATAAACGACAAGTTCTGGGCGCGCGAAGTGAGGCGCTACGAAGACAAGGTCAAAAAATTCGCCCTTTCCGCGAAGAGCGTCGAGGGGCGCATAGCCGAGGACCCACAGACGGGGGATGAGGGCATGACCGAGATGGTGGCGGAGAAGAACGTAATATTCGATTATATCGACAAAGAGGGAAAGAAGACGAAGATCACCGGAGACAAGGCCGTCTACTCGAAGGCTCGCGGCACCGTCGTGGTGTCCGGCAACACTAAGGCCGTACGCAGCGACGGCAAGACGGTGACCGCCGATACGATGGTCATGCACGAGGACACTAAGGTCGTCGAAGCCAAGGGAAATTCGAGGATAGTCTTTTTAGTCGAAGAAAAAGAGAAAAAAACGCCGGCGAACACGAAGAGCGCTCCGAAGGACGAAGCGAAGCGGGCGAAGGAGACGAAACAGGCCGAAAAAAAAGCCCCTGAGGGCGAACCCGGGGAGAGCGGCCGGCGGCGCCCGGACGACCAGCATATTTCATACGAAGAAGAAGAATGGGTGAACGATTAAAATGGCGCAGCTTGACGGGAAAAGATCAGCGGTGCTGCGCACGGAAAAACTTGTGAAATCATTTTCCGGCCGGCGGGTCGTCGACGAAGTCAGTTTAGAGATAAAGAGCGGAGAGATACTGGGGCTGCTCGGCCCGAACGGAGCCGGGAAAAGCACCACCTTCTATATGATAGTCGGCCGGATACTGCCCGAAAGCGGCAACGTCACGCTCGGCGGCGTCTCGCTCTCCGGCATGCCGATGTACCGTCGCGCGAGGGCCGGGATAGGCTACCTTCCGCAGGAGCCTTCGGTCTTCAGGAGCCTCACGGTGCGCCAAAATCTCGACCTGGTGCTCGAAGAATCGGGAATGGAGAGCGACGAACGCGGCGAGAAGATAACGGGGCTGCTCAAAGAATACGGCCTCTCGCGCCTTGAGGACACTAAAGCCCATGCGCTCTCCGGGGGAGAACGCCGCCGCGTCGAGATAGCGCGCTGCCTTGCGATGGAACCTCTCTTCATACTCCTTGACGAGCCCTTCAGCGGCATCGACCCGATCGCCGTCGCGGACCTCCAGTCAATGATCCGCGACCTCAAGGAGCGCGGCTACGGCATACTCCTGACGGACCACAACGTCCGCGACACGCTGAAAATAACGGACCGCGCCTGCCTCATATACGAAGGCAAAGTCTTCCTCGAAGGCGAGCCGGAGTACATCACGGAAAACAAAGACGCTAAAAAGTTCTATCTCGGAGAAGACTTCACCTGGTAATGGAAGAAAGCCAGACGAACGGCTCGAACGAGCCGGAAATAACCGAAGAGGAAAGGGCCAAGCGTCCGGATGCGTTATCCGGTTGCACAGGCCCCTCTTCGCGCGAAGCGCGAAGCGAAGAGACTACCATAGGGACCAAGCGTCCCGATGCGTTATCGGGCTGCGCGGGTCCCTCTTCGCGCAAAGCGCGAAGCGAAGAGACTACCATAGGGACCAAGCGTCCCGATGCGTTATCGGGCATGGTCTTCCACGCGATGCGGATGATGGCGGGCACTTTGCTCAGCCGCATCCTCGGCCTTATCCGCGAAATGCTGACCGCCGCGCTCTTCGGGGCGACTCGTCAGCTCGACGCCTTCTTCGTCGCCTATACGATCGCCAATCTGTCGCGCCAGCTCCTCGCCGAGGGCGCGCTCTCGGCCTCCTTCGTGCCGGTGTTCTCGCGCTCGCTCGCGGCCGACGGATGTGAAAGGGCCCGCAGGCTTTCGAATGAAGCGCTCTCAATCCTGATACTCGGCTGTTCGGCCGTGATAGCGGCCGGAGTGTTGCTTGCGCCGGCGATCGTCGACATAATGGCGCCCGGCTTCGCTCCCGCGGAGCGCGCGCTCGCGATAGCCCTTTCGCGCGCGATGTTCCCCTTCCTGATACTCGTATCCGTCGGCGCGCTGGCGATGGGCGTGCTGAACAGCATGGGCAGCTTCTTCATCCCTGCCGTCGCGCCGGCGGTCAGCAACTTAGCCTATATACTCTTCCTAGTCGCTACGAGAAAACATCTTTCGGTGTGGAACCTCGCGTTCGCAGTACTTATCGGCGGGCTCTTCCATATGCTGCTGCAGCTCTGCTGGTGCTCGAAGCTGAAAATGCCGCTGCGCCCGGCCGTGCCGCGCAAAAACGACGCGCAGCTGCGCAGCATGATGGCGCTCTTCCTTCCCTACGCCGCCGGGCTCTCGCTCAATCAGCTCAACCCTGTGATAAGCAGGATGCTCGGCTCTTTCCTTTCGGCCGGCTCCATCTCCGTGCTCACATATGCGGACCGCGTGCTTCAGCTGCCTCTCGGACTTTTTGTGATAACGATATCGCAGGCTGTGCTTCCGATGCTTTCGCGGCAGGACCCGAATAAGACCGCCGAATTCCGCGATTTCGCGCGCGACGCGATACGCTTCAACCTTTTCGTCATCCTGCCCGTCGCCGTCGGGCTCGCCGCCGTTTCCGGCGAGGTCGTGCACATACTCTTTTACCGCGGCGCCTTCTCCGAATGGGCGTGGAAGGCTACTTCCACCGCGCTTTCGCTCTACGCGCTCGGGCTCCCCGGCATGGCGAGCAATACGATAATAATGCGCGCGATCTACGCAAGGCGCATGCCGCGCGCCGCCGTGATGGTAACGGGCGTAACGGTCTGCGTCAACCTCGGCGCGAGCGTGCTGCTGATGCGGAGCTTCGGCTACGCCGGTCTTGCCGCGGCCTCCGCAGCTGCCTTCACTTCGGCCGCGATATTCGCGGCGCGGCTGCTCTCGCGCAGCATAGGGGAAAAGCTCTCTATACTGGAAGTAAAATGGCTCTTTCGCCTCGTGCCGCCGCTGCTGCTGCTTGCGGCATTCCTGTTCGCGCTGAAGTTTTTTGCGCCCTATCCTAAAAGCTCCGGCGTCGCGCTGCGCCTCCTGTGGCTGTTTGCTGCGGCGGGAGGCGGCGCCTCCGTCTACGCGGCTTCGACTGTGCTGGCGCGCTGCCCCGAATGGAAGTGGATAAAGGGCGCGGTAGCCAAAAAACGCTCCTAAAATACGCCGTTGTGATAAGATATTTTTTGGAGCGGGGAAATATTTTCCGCGTTTAAACGGGCGATTCGAAGGAGATATCTAAAATGAAAAAAACGATCTGCATGCTCGTAGCTTTGGCCGCGGCGCTTCTTGCCGCCTCCTGCGCTTTTGCGGCGCGCGAAAGGGTTGAGACCGTCCGGCCGGCGTCGGAGCTGATAGACGAAAGGCAAACCGACATATGGGTCGAGGGAGAACGCCTCGGAGAGATGATTCTCGGCGCGCGCGGCGCGATACAGATCATATACGTAGACGAAGCGATGTCGAAGGCGATAGCCTCCGACGTGTCGCTTCCCCAGTGGGTCTTTGAAATGGGGCGCTATTACGGGACCGACCCGATACGCAAAAAAAAGCTCTTTATCGCGCACGTCGACGTTTATAAGCCGTGGGACTTCGACTATACGAAAGTATTCGTCGGAGAGCATCGCCTTCGGAAAGAGGACATACTGTCGCCGAGCATGACGAACCCCTTCGGCCCTCAGCCGTCGAAGAGCGAGGGGTACTTCGCGTTTGCGATTCCCGCCTCTGGGCTCAAGGCCGGCAAAGAAATAAAAATAGGCTACGGAGATTACAGCGAGATATGGAAAATCCTGAAGTAGAAGAAAAACATCTTTACAGATGCGCCGAATGCGGCCTTGAATTCGCGAGCGGGGGCTTCGCCGAACAGTGCCCACAGTGCCGCTGCCGCGTGCTGATACACGTCAAAGGCGAGGCGCGTCGTGGCAAAAAAAGCTGCTGCACCGGGAGCTGCGCGGGCTGCGGGGGCTGCTCGCACTGATGCCGGAAGAAGAAAAATTCATCACGCTCGCGATAGAGACGAGCTGCGACGATACTGCGGTCGCCCTCCTCGGCGGCGCGCGGAAGGTCCTAGCCGACAGCATATCGAGCCAGATTGATTCCCACAGCGCATACGGCGGGGTGGTGCCGGAGCTCGCGTCGCGCATGCACCAGGAAGCGATGCTGCCTCTGCTGGAAAGCGCTCTCGCGCAGGCCGGTGTAAAAAATCCGCGCGAAGAGCTCGGCCTTATAACCGTCACCGCCGGCCCCGGGCTCATCGGTTCGCTGATGGTCGGCGTGATGACTGCGAAGGCGCTCTCGCAGGGGTGGGGCGTGCCGCTGCTCGGCGTCAACCATCTCGAGGGGCATATCTTTGCGAACGCCGCCTCTGAAGAGCTCGTGCCGCCGTTCATCTCGCTGATCGTCTCGGGCGGCCATACCGAAATCGTCCTTGCGCGCGCATTCGGCGATTACGAGCTCCTCGGCACGACCCGCGACGACGCGGCCGGCGAAGCCTACGATAAAATATCGAAGGTCCTTGGGCTCGGCTACCCCGGCGGCCCGGTCATCGACAGGCTGGCGGCGTCGGGGGATGCGTACGCCTTCGATCTCCCCGTTCCCCTCGCCTCCACTCGCGAAATAGAATTCAGCTTCAGCGGTCTTAAGACCGCGGCGATGACGCTTATAGAAAAAGAATCCGAACGCGGCGCGCCGCCCGTCGCGGACATATGCGCGTCGTTTCAGCGCGCAGTCGTCGAAAGCCTTTTGAAAAAAATCACGCTCGCGGTTAAGACGACCGGCGTCAAGCGGCTCACTGTTTCCGGAGGGGTCGCGGCGAACTCGGCGCTGCGCGCGGCGCTTGAAAAATATTCGGCGGAAAAAAGCATCGAGCTCTTCCTGCCTCCGCGCAGGATGTGCACGGACAATGCCGTGATGATCGCCGCGGCCGGATATAATTCATATATGCGCGGAAACCTCTCTGATCTGCGGCTGACGCCGAACCCCTCGTGGAGCATATGGTGAAAGGCTCATAAAAAATATCGAAGCGCAGACCGCCGCGCGGCGAAAAAATTCGTCGCCGCGGCGTTTTTTTATTTTGTTGCCGCCCCGCCGTGCAGATTTTTCCATCACGCGCGCGGCTTCCCTCTATGGTGCGCTCTGCCGCGAGAAATCGCGGCGAGCCCGTTTGCCGGCGAAAGATTTATTAACGTCAAACACTTTTATGAAAATCTGCGAAAAAACGAGAAAACAAAAAGAAACAGCCAAAAATAAAAAATATTTGTATCTGTCCATGTTTGATAAAAGCTATGTCACAGACTAAAATCACAGTCGTTAAGAAGGTTAGCACTCGATGCAGGTGAGTGCTAATACAAGTAGGTTAAAAACATCACAGGAGGGATTTTTTAATGAAACTTAAACCGCTTGGAGACAGAATCGTAGTGAAAGCAGCGGAAAAGGAAGAAATGACGAAGGGCGGGCTCGTGCTCCCCGATACGGTTAAGGAGAAGCCGGTCGAAGGCGAAGTAGTCGCGGTAGGCACGGGCAGAGTACTTGACAACGGTTCGCGCCAGCCGATGGAAGTCAAGGTCGGCGACAGAGTCATCTACAGCAAATATTCCGGCACGGAAGTCAAGGTCGAAGAAGAGACCTACCTCGTCATCGGCGAGAGAGACGTGCTTGCAGTAGTAGAGAAGTAACGGCCGATAGGAAAAGATAAAGGAGAGGAATAAAATCATGGCAAAGATATTGCTTTTCAAAGAAGACGCGCGCCGCGCTATGGAGCGCGGGATCAACAAAGTGGCGGATACGGTCGGCATCACCCTTGGACCGAAGGGACGCAACGTAGTTCTCGAAAAGAAGTTCGGCTCGCCGGCGATCACCAACGACGGCGTGACGATCGCAAAGGAAATAGAGCTGGAAGATCCCTTTGAGAACATGGGCGTGCAGCTCATCAAAGAAGTCGCCTCGAAGACGAACGACGTTGCCGGCGACGGCACCACGACGGCCACGGTGCTCGCGCGCGCGATGATACGCGAAGGTATAAAGAACGTAGCGGCCGGCGCCAACGGAATGCAGATTCGCAAAGGCATGGAAGTCGCCACCGAAGCGGTAGTCGAAGAGCTGAAGAAGAAAGCCTCGCCTGTCAAAGGGCACAAGAAGACCGCGCAGGTCGCCTCGATCTCCGCTAACGACAAGAAGGTCGGCGAGCTCATCGCCGAAGCTATGGAGAAGGTCGGCGAAGAGGGCGTCATCACGGTAGAGGATAGCAAGAGCCTCGGCACGACGCTTGAGACCGTCGAAGGGCTCCAGTTCGACAAAGGCTACCTCAGCCCCTATATGATCACTAACCCCGACCGCATGGAGTCCCTCCTCGACGACGCGAAGATTCTCATCGTAGACGGCAAGATTTCGAACGTCAAAGATCTGCTGCCGGTGCTCGAAAAAATCGCGCAGCTGGCTAAACCTATCCTCATCATCGCTGAGGACGTCGAGGGTGAAGCCCTGGCGACGCTGGTCGTCAACAAGCTGCGCGGCACGCTGCAGGTAGTGGCGGTCAAAGCCCCGGGCTTCGGCGACCGCAGAAAGGCCATGCTGCAGGACATCGCGACAGTCACCGGCGCCACGGTTATCAGCGAAGAGGTCGGACGCAAGCTTGAAAGCGCCGACGTAGCGGACCTCGGTCAGGCGAAGAAGATAAAGGTGACAAAGGAAGACACGACGATCGTAGGCGGCGCCGGCGACCCGCAGAAGATCAAGGACCGCGCGGCTCAGATCAAGAAAGAGCTCGCCGACTCGACGTCCGAGTACGACAAAGAGAAGCTTCAGGAACGCCTCGCCAAACTCGTCGGCGGCGTGGCGGTCATCCAGGTCGGCGCTGCTACGGAGACGGAGCAGAAAGAGCTCAAGCTCCGCATCGAAGACGCTCTGAACTCGACGCGCGCGGCAGTAGAAGAAGGCATCGTCGCAGGCGGCGGAGTGGCGCTCGTGGAATGCTCGAAGGCGGTCAAAAAAGAAGCCGAGAAACTCGAAGGCGACATCAAGACGGGCGCCATGATAGTCGAGAAGGCGCTGACCGAGCCGCTCTTCCTGATTGCGAACAACAGCGGCATGCAGGGCGACGTCATCATCGAGAAGGTCAAGACGCTGAAGGAGGGCCAGGGCCTCGACGCGACGACGGGCGAATACGTCGACATGATCGAAGCCGGCATCATCGACCCCGTCAAGGTAACGCGCTCGGCTCTGCAGAACGCTTCTTCGATAGCGGCCATGATACTCACGACGGACGCGATAGTGGCGGACAAGCCGGAGAAGAAGGATCGTCTCGGCGACATGGGCGGCGGAATGAACGGTATGGGCGGAATGGGCGGCATGGACTACTAAGTCCGAGCGCCTGCATAACATAAGGAAATACGAAAGCCGGAGATGCGCTCTCCGGCTTTTTGCTGTCCCCTGAAAAAAATATTTGCAAGTTGTTTGTAAGGCATAATAATTGTAAACAAGAGGTGATTATGACGAAAATCATCATTGACCTTTTCTTCTTTTAATTCAATAATTATCGATAATTAATTGGCTGTACGAGAACCCGGGCGGAGGGCGTTATGGAGTTTTACTATGAAGCGAAGGAGAAGGGCGGTAAACAAGTCAGCGGCACTCACAGCGGCGAAAATGAAAGCGATATAGTCAAGTGGCTGAAGGGCCGCGGTTTCGTACCGCTGAAAATTGCGAGGAGCGAGGGAGTCTCGCTTTCGGCGCCTGACGACAAGCTGGACGGCGTCCGTCGCCTGCGCTTTCTTGCCCTTTCGCCGCGCGTAGAGCTGCAGGACAAGCTCGTCTTTTTCCGTCAGCTCGCCACTATGATAGAGGCCGGCATCTCCGTGCCCGGCGCTTTAGCCGCGCTCGCCGGCCAGACGCAGAATAAGCGCTTTTGCGCTATACTCTCCGGCGTATATGAAAGAGTCTCCGCCGGCTCGACGCTCGGCGCCGCAATGGCGGAGTATCCGAAGTGCTTTGATTCGATAACGATACCCCTCGTGCGTTCCGGAGAAGAATCGGGGACTCTTGACGAGAGCCTTGGCAAGTTAGCTAAATTCTTCGAAGACCAGAACAATCTGCGCAGAAAAATAATTTCCGCGATGACATATCCGGCCGTCGTCATGGGCATAGCGATACTCGTCCTCGGTGTGATGGTCGTCGTCGTCATCCCGCAGTTCGAAAGAGCGTTCGCCAATCTTAACGTCGAGATGCCTTTCCTCACGAAGGCGACGTTCGCGATAGGGCGCTGGATGTCGTCTATGTGGTACACGATCCCGCTGGCAGTTATTCTTATAGTTTTCATAGTCTCGCGCCTGCGCGGTATGCGGTCGATGAAGCTGCCTATAGACGGGATGCTGCTGAAAATGCCGCTGTTCGGCGACATAATATTCAAAGCGTCGCTTACGCGTGCGTTCAGAACGATGAGCTCGCTGCTGCGCTCGGGCGTGCCGGTGCTGGCGGCGCTTGAAATGGCGTCGGAGGTCGCCGGCAACGAGAAGATAAAGAGAGATTTTCTCCTTCTCCGCGACGGCGCGTCCATGGGAAGGACGATGAACTCCCTCGTCCGCGAAAGGAAACTCTTCTCCCCGATGATAGGGCATATGATGGCCGTCGGGGAAGAGACCGGGCGCACGGACGAAATGCTCGATAAGATAGCGGACTGGTACGACGCCGAACTCTCTGAAAAGATAAAGCGTCTGAGTTCGATACTCGAGCCTGTGATGGTCCTCTTCGTCGGTGTCATTGTCGCGTTTATGACATTGGCTATATTCATGCCGATACTATCGGCTATAAACGCGTTTATGTAAAAAATAACAGATTTTTTTATTTTGCATAATTATTTTCTTTTTTTTAGGAAAAGGTATTATAATCTTTGTGCTGAGAGAAGACGGATTTTGCACTGAGATTTTTATATTAGAGAATAGATAAGGATAAATAAAGCTTTTTTACAGCGAATGATTGGTCGCATCCTTAGAAAGCCAAGCTTAAGATTCGGGGAATAGGAGCGCGGATTTCGCTTCGGCTGAGAGGGCGCCTCCACGCGGCGAACGACGTCTCAAAGTGTTTGTAAAGATAAAAACGGAGGAGGATGTTCATGCATAACATGCTCAGAAAAGATTGCAAGGCAAAGGGGTTTACGCTGGTGGAGCTTCTCATAGTCATCGTCATCATCGGTATTCTCGCCGGGATGATGATGCTCTCGACCGGCTCGGCGACAGACAAGGCCGAGGCTACGAAGATCGTATCGAATCTTAGGGGCATAAAAGCCGCCTGCCTTATGTATTACGCCGAGAACAGAGCGTGGCCGGTAAGCTCTGATAAGACAGTGCTTGACAAGTACCTTGATCAGAAAATCTCCGGCATGAACTCCTATGGCATCGATATCAATAACGGCGACATCTTCGCCCGCTACAGTGACGCGGCCGTGATGACGACCGGCGTAAAAAATAAGCTTAAAAATATGGCGTCGGAGTCGGGGCTTAAAGCCTCTGCCGCGGTCAGCGCAGACGACTACTCAAATGGCACTGCTGTTTACATGCCTATCAAAAAATAGCTTTAGATAGTTTTTTATATAAAGTAAAAGAGTATCCGGCGGAGGGCGCTCTGACGCATCCTCTATGTGTATGCTTACATAATATGAACGTTCCAACGTTTTTCGGAGGTGTGATATGGCTTTGCTTTTCAAGAAGAAAAATCTCTCTGCCGGATTGTCGCTTGAGGGCGGCGCCTTCCGCCTGCTGACGCTGTCCGACGGAGAGGGATACGGCAGCGTCCTTAAATCGGCGTGCGGCAGATTTCCCAAAGAGATTTTAAGATCAGACGACATATGCGAAAATTTCGACGCCGTTTTCAAATTTGTCGCGGAGGAATCGGGCGGCATCTCGACGCCGGTCAATCTCGGCCTGCCCGTTACAGAGTCTCTGCTCCGCGTCGTCGATATGCCCGGCCTTTCTCTCGCGGAGGCGAAGCAGGCTTTCAAGTTCGAGGTAGAAAACTATTTTCCTTTTTCGGAGAGCGACTGCGCCTACGATCTTGCCGAGATCGATTACCCGGTTGGGGAGAATGTAAGCGAAAAGCGCTTCCTCGTCGCCGCGGCGAGGAAGGCGCTGCTCGAAAACATCACGCGCGCCGCCGCTTCGCACGGCATAAGGCTCGCTTCTCTGGAGCCTTCGCAGATAGCTCTCGAACGCGCGGCCGGCGCAGAGTACGGCTTCGACGACGCCTGCGTTTACATATACGCGGGCGTTGGGCGCTCTGTCGTTATCCTCTCATGGAAAGGCTGCGGGATATTCTATGGTAATATAGCGTCGGGCTTCGGTAAAATGACGGAGAGGGGGGCGAATGACGACGAATACGCTGCTATGGCGGCTTCTTTCTCGCGCGAGGTGCGCTCGTCCCTTCAGTTCGCGATGTCGCGGAGCCGTGCTTTTACCGTTAAAACGGCGTATCTTTTCGGATTCGGCGCTTCGCGGCAGCTGAGCGATATGCTGGCGGATTTGACCTCGCTGGAAAACGTCACGCTTATCGACGTGATGAAGCTACACGGAATATGTTTCGAGGCGGACGGCGGCGGATGGGAGACCGCGCTCGGTCTCGCGCTGAGGTGAAGTCGTGGTTGTAAAGATAGACCTGCGCGCCAATAAACAGGCAGAAGCTTCCGAAAAAGAGAATAACGTCCTCTATTACGCCGTTTTCGCAATGGCAGCGCTTTTTATCCTTTCTTCTATCCTTGTCATTGCGAAAAGCGCGTGGCGCATTTACTCGCTGAGAGACGAAGAGATGAGCCTCGAACGCCGGACGGCGGCGAACAACGAGAAACTTGCCGTTATGGACGCCGAGTTCAAGAGGATCGAGGCGCAGAACAGAGATTCCGCGGATAAGCTGGATTTCGTCCTTTCAGGCCTTCCCGTCGTCGAGTTCCTCTACGAGATCGGGGAGCGCACGCCGGACGGCGTAGCGCTCGAATCGGTTTCGATGTCGAACGCCGTGGCGTCGCTGAAGGGCGTGGCTTTCGCCGACGAAGAAGTTCTTGAACTCGGAAAAGCGCTCGCGGCGGCAAAGGGCGTAGAATCCGTTTCGCTGCCTGCGATAAGCGCTGGGCAGCGCGAGGGCCTGTCGATCCGGCAGTTCGCGCTTGAGGTGAAGCTCAACCCGCTGTGGGGCGTCCTCGCCGAAGAGGAGTCCGCGGAAAAGAGGGATAGCGGCGGAAGCGGGGAATTGAAGGATGGAGGCGCTCGCGGCTCAAATGAAGCTGATTAATTGTGCGGAATTGTCGCGCGAACAGCTGCTGGCGGTCGGGGCTGTCATTGTGGTAGTGGCGGCCGGGCAGTCTTTTATGATGAAAAAACTCGAACGGCAGACCGCCGAGATAACGAGCGTCCGCAGGGAGGCCGCAGCGGGCGAAGCCGCTCTTGAGGCGCGCTCTAACGCGCTTTTCCAGTACAAAGCGGCGGCCAGGATAGACAAAGACGAGCTACCGTCGCCTGTGGAGTCTCAGAACAGATTATATTCCGCTTTGATCGGCGCTTTTTCGGCGCGCGGTCTCGAAGGCGCGGACATTGAGAAGACGGCCGAGGCTGACGGTATTGTTTCCTTCCGCGTGTCGGGCAATCTGCCATACGCCTCTTTGCTCGACGTTCTTTCATCGTTCCGTCAGGGGCCGTATCTCATAAAGATAACGGATTTCTCGCTCGGCGTAGGCAAAAACGAAAACGTCCGCTTCGGCTTTACCGTCGAGGCGGAGGTAGAGCGGGGGCGGAAAGAGGAGGGGAATAAGCAGGATGAAGGGCGTTAGCGAGCTTTTTACCGGTATGCGCTCCGTAGGGGCGTCGCGTTCCGCCGAGGAGAAGAAGAAGGTTTACCTGCTGTTGCTCTTTTTCGCAGCATCCATGTTCTCGATGAAGAATTTCATAAGCATGAGCCTTATAGAGCCGGAAAGCCCCTCCCTTCAGAATGTGAGCGGCAAGGCGGCGGTCGACGCGGCGAATTCAGCGAAGACGCTGAACGTGAAGTTTGCTGCTTTTCGTAAACTGAGGGAGGAGACGCCGCAGTTGGCGGAACTGGCAGGGTCGGCAGGGCGCCCGCCCGTCTCTGTAGTCACCCTTCCGCCTAAGCTCGCGGCGGAGACGAAAGCGCCTGAGTTCAGGCCGGAGGTCCGGATAAAGGCCCTAGTCGTGCTGGGCGACAAAAGAATCTGTACGCTCGATATTGACGGCGAGGAGCCGGAGCGGATATATAAACCCGGCGAGGCCTTCGGCGGAGGGAAGGGCAGGATCGTTTCCATCGATACAAAAGGAGTGATCTGGAAGTGGGCAGGGAAAAGTTATCGCGCGGATTTATGAAATCTATAGCGCTGCTGGCGGCTCTTTTCTGCCTTTCCGCGCCGCGCGGCGCCTCCGCCGTCGCGGTTACGGCGCGTAAGGCGGCTTCCGGCGACGAAGCGATAATAGAAGGACTGAAACTGCATCAGGTCGGTTCGAACCAGATAATGATGGAGCTGCGCGGCACTAAGATGCCGCTGCCGACCGTCCTCAGTACGGAGCAGGCCGCGAAGCTTGCATGGGAAAAGACGCGCTTCCCGCGCGATACGGACCGCAAAAAATGGTGGGACGAGTTCGAGGGAGAGGTTGTCAAGGTCGACCTTAAAAAAAGCGACAATTGGACTCAAACATATGAATATCCGCTCATCGAAAGAATCACGGTGACCTCCTATGAGGGGAGGGTCGTGATGGATATCATCGGACCGAAGCGCCTTAATCTGAAAAATATATCCGGGCTGCCCGGCGCTGACCGCTTTAGGCTGATGTTCGAAGCGCCGTCCGACATAGCACCGCCGCTCGTGCCGCCGAAGCGCCCAGCGCCGAAGGGAGATCCGCTTACGATCTCGACTCCTGTGACTCTTGAGCTGCGCGACGTCTCCGCGCGCGAAGTTTTTCGTCTGCTTGCTAAGCTCAATGACCTGAACCTCGTGCTCGACGCTTCCGTTCCCGACACTCCTGTGACCTTCTCATTCCAAAATGCGCGCTTCGGCGAGGTCTTCGCCTATATGCTGCGCATGAACGACCTCTCCTGTTCTCTTGTCGGAAAGACTCTCGTCGTCGGGACCCCGGAGAGCGTTGGGAAAACGCTCGGGCAAAACGTAACGAGGCAGTACAAAGTCGCTTACGGCGACGTTGCGAAGATGCCGGCTATAGTTATGGGGCTCGTCCCTCTGCCGAAGCCGCCGGTAGTGGACGAGCGCCTGCGCTGCCTTTACGTCACCGCGACGCCGGAGCAGCACCGCCGCGTCGAAACCCTTATGAACAGGCTCGACCACCCGGGACAGCAGGTGATGATAGAGGCGCGCCTCGTAGAAATAACGGACACCGCTCGACAGGAGATCGAGTCGATGATCTCCGCGGTGTACAGAGGCTGGATATTCACCTACGGCGCGACGGGCGCCAGTTCGCGCTACACCTACGGCAACGGCCTGATAGCGCCGAATCTCAACCCGACGGGCTCTTCGTCAAACTCCGGCAGCGTTCCGATCATTGGCACCGATTCGTCGTCGATACCCGTCAGCATCGTAGATCCTGCGATGAAAATGCTGGACGCCGGGCTGCGAGCGATGGAGTCGGACAACAAGGGCAAGATACTCGCATCGCCTTCGGTAGTCGCTCTCGACGGTCAGAAGGCTTCCGTCAGGCTGACGCACAATTATCTGTATCAATCAGGGCTGGATGACGACGGCAACCCCGAGTTTTCGAATCAGGAGACGGGGCCTACGCTCGAATTCACTCCTATGCTCGGGCGCGACGGCTTCATAACGATAAAGATGAAGATATCGGCGGGCGAGATCGTAACGTTCAGACGCTCCGGCAGCTCGGAAGCGCCGGAGACGACGAAGCGCGAAGTTGACACGCAGGTCAGGGTGCGCAACGGCGAAATATTCGTTATCGGCGGGCTGTACCAGGACAACAGGAGCAACAGCGTCACGCGCGTTCCGATACTCGGCTATATCCCGCTTCTCGGCGAGCTCTTCAAATCGCGTACCACGTCTCATGTTAGGTCTCAGCTCGCATTTATCGCCATTCCATATATACTCGACATACCGACCGGCGAGGCGGAAGTGCTCGAAATGGCGGGCAGCTCGCTTTACCAGTAGGAGGCCTTTACAGTGGGCGGGCACTCTAAGGTCGTCCCACTCGGCGAGATTCTCGTCAACGCCGGCGTGATCTCCCGGGAAAATCTTCACGCAGCCCTCGAAGAGCAGAAGGTCTCGCGCCTTCGTCTCGGCGAAATTCTGATCAACGACGGACGCCTGACCGAAAATCACCTCGCCGACGCTCTCTGCGAGCAGCTCGGCCTGCAGCCGGTCAACCTTTCTGTTGTGAAGCCGCAGCAGGAAGCATTGGCCGCGGTGCCGGAGAAGGTCGCGACCCGCTTGAACGTACTGCCTCTTAAGCTCATAGGCAGCGACAAAATAGCGATAGCGATGTCCGACCCGCTGGACATCCACGCGGTCGACGAAATATTCCTGCTGACGAACAGGGATATAGAGATACGCGTCGCTACTCCCGCCGATATACGCAAGGCGCTCGTGAATTACTACAGAGTCCAGTCGAGCGTCCGCGACGCGATGGCCGACGCGATGAAGCGGGGGACCGGCGGAGATGTCTCCGACGTCGTAACGATCTCCCAGGCTAAGGCGCAGGACGTCGCCGAGATAGGAGCGGACGCCGCGCCAGTCGTCCGCCTTGTGAACAGCATCCTTGAGCAGGGCGTGCGCGAAAAGGCTTCCGACATTCACGTCGAGCCGGCCGAAAAGATGACGCGCGTGCGCTTTCGCATCGATGGCACGCTCTTTTCCGCAATAGATATCCCGACGAACCTTCATCTGCCGCTCGTCGCGCGCATAAAGATTCTAGCCGGCATGGATATAGCTGAAAAGCGCCGCCCACAGGACGGACGTATCCTGATAAAGGTGGCCGGCTCGCGCATAGACCTGCGCGTATCGACCCTGCCCTCGATTTTCGGCGAGAAGGTCGTCCTTCGTCTGCTCGACCAGGACAATGACAAGGTAGGAATCAAAAAGCTCGGCTTCAGCGACGGACAGGAAAAGATGCTTAAAGATGCCGTATCGGCGTCGAACGGCATCGTCCTCGTCACCGGGCCCACGGGCTCAGGCAAATCGACGACGCTCTATTCGCTGCTGGAGATTTTGAATTCCCCGACGAAAAACATCCTTACTCTCGAAGACCCTGTCGAATATACGATAGCGGGGCTGACTCAGATTCAGATCAACGAGAAGATCGGCCTCACGTTCGGCGCGACTCTGCGTTCGATATTGCGCCAGGACCCCGACATAATAATGGTCGGAGAGATTCGCGACACGGAGACCTCTCAGCTGGCGGTGCGCGCGGCTCTGACGGGACACCTTGTGCTTAGCACGCTGCACACGAACGACGCCCCGACTGCGATAAACAGGCTGCTCGACATGGGGGTCCCCCGCTACCTCCTCTCGTCGTCGGTGCGCGCGGTGCTCGCGCAGCGCCTTGTGAGGAAGCTCTGTCCGCACTGCAGGGAAAGGTTGCAGATAACCCGGGCTCTCGAGATTGAGACGGGAATCTCCGCCGGCAGAGTCGTCTACGCGCCTAAGGGCTGTCCCGAATGCCGCTTCACAGGCTACAATGGGCGCACCGTCGTCGCTGAGATAATGCCGGTGGACCGGAGGCTGCGCACGATGATAAGCGAGGGCGCTTCGGAGCAGGAAATACGCGATCACGCGCGCCGTCTGGGCATGACGACGATGCGCGAGGATGCGCAAGCAAAGGTAGAAGCCGGAATAACAAGCATTGACGAAATGTTGTTTACAACGATGACGGAATAGGGGTGTCCAGCTGATGCGGAAATTTTCTTCTATAAAGGAAACTCCGCGCGCCGTTGAAACGGTAGCGGCGGAGAGCCCTTGCGCTCCTGCGGCGACGGCAGCTTTCGCTGTGCATAATATGCCTAAGGTTACGGCGCGCGGCGGTTTCCTGCTTGCGGAAGCGCTGGCGGCCGCGGCCCTCTCGCTCGTCGCTCTGCTTGTCGCCTTCTCGATGCTTAGCTGGGTCGTCCGCTTCTGTGCGGTGGCCGAAGCACGCCTTAAATCGGAAGAAAACGCCGCGCTGGCTCTCGCGCATCTTTCCGCTCACAGCGACCCCGGCGGCTATGCCGTGAAACGCGGCAGCTGCGAAATCTGCGGCAAGATAACGGCGGCTTACTACAGCCTGCCCGACTCCGACGACAAAAATGCGCTGCTGTGGCCGGACCCTTAAACTCGGCCGGAGCCGCGCCTTTTTCATCGCCGAGGTACTGCTTTCCGTTTTGATCCTCTCCCTAATTTCGGCGATCTTTTTCGCCCCTTTTAAAAACGGGATGCATCTGCTGCGCCTGCTGCGCGACCGGCGCATAGCGCAGCAGCGCATCCTCACTATCCGCGCGATTCTGTGGGCTCCGGCGCGCTTCTGCGCGCTCGGCGTCCCCACAGGCGCTCAGGATTACAAAGAATCGCTGGGCTCGCGCAGCGGACGCTTTTTCAGCTGGGCCGGCCCCGTCTCCGTAGTAAAGGGAAAGAACGGCGAGGAGGGCGGCTGCCTGAGAATCGTTTTCGCCTATCCGCTTTCGTGCCGTACCAGCGCGGAGCGCACCGTTGGGAAGAGCGCGAGCTCGGTCGGCTTCGACAGGAAGCTCGACGCCGGTTATTTCGACGCGGATATCTACGACAAGCCGGGCTCGGTCAAAAACTGGGTCACCTTCGCGAACTCCGATCCTCCGCGCTCTCCTCTTGTGCTCTCAAAATTTTACGATTATTCGCTCGCGCTGAGGAGCCTCAACAAAGATGAGGTCGTCGTGCCTAAGGGAGAAAGGCTTCTCCTCTTCCGTGTCATGGAATGCTGGGCCGGCGCAGATGAAATTTTTTATACGAACGACTACCGCACCGCCGGAGCTCAGCCTAGGGAGAATGGTATCTGCGACGTGCGATTTTCCGCAGACGGCCAGCTGCTGACCGTCTACGTCGTCGCGCGGGGAGAGGACAAAGATCTTTCCCCGGGGAGGATAGAGGGCGAGGAAAAGTGCACGGCTGAGATTCTATCGCAGTGGAAGGGAAAATCCGAATACGTGCTCTACTGCGAGAAATTCGTCTTCTATATGCCGAACGCGGCGCGCTGAATATCGCCGCATTCACGCCTTTTGCCGAATATTTTCGGCCGTGTTTGATTATACGGCATATTTTATGTTATGATTCTACAGCATGGTCAGAATTGATATGTGTGGGCATCCGAATGTCCGAAAAAGCACGGGGAGGCATTTTTATGGCGCAGGTAGTTGATACGAGCGATTTCCGCCCGGGACTCAAGATAAAATGGGAGGGCGGAATGTGGGTGATTCTCGAATGCTCGCACCACAAAATGGGACGCGGCGGCGCGATCGTGCGGGGCAAGCTCCGCAACCTTGAGACGGGTTCGAGCGTCGACCAGTCGTTCAAATCCGGCGAGCGCTTCGAAAGAATAATTTTCGACGAAAAGCCGGCTCAGTATCAGTACAGGGACGGAGAGGACTACGTTTTCATGGATATGGAATCTTACGACCAGGTGACCATTCCCTCCAACGTGCTGGGCGACGCTGTGAAGTATCTGGTAGATGACCTTGAGGTCAGCTTCGATATGTACGAGGGGCGCGTGATGGGGATAGAACTTCCCAATCAGGTCGTTATGAAGATAACGGACACGCCTCCCGGATTCAAGGGCGACACGGCCTCCGGAAGCGGCAAGCCCGCGACTACGGAAACCGGCCTTGTTGTTACTGTCCCGTTCTTCGTTGAAAACGGCGAGGATATCCTCGTCGACACGAGGACTGGAGAGTATTTAGAAAGGGCGAAGAAATAGGGACAGGCGTACAGCCTTATAATCCGACAGGAGGGGTTCAAATGAGCGCACGTGAGAAAATAGCATATTTGAAGGGTCTTATCGACGGGCAGAATCTGGCTGCCGGTTCGACTGACAAGGCGAAGTTTTACGCAGCACTGGTCGATGCACTGGAGTCCCTGGCTGTCGATATCGAAAAGCACGAAGAAGTCCACGAGGAGCTCAACGATTATCTTGACCAGCTTGACGAAGACGTCTCTAAGCTCGAAGACGATCTCGGCGACTTCCTCGGCGAAGGATACGACGATGATGACGAGTGCCGCGAGCATCACCATCACGACGAAGACGAAGAGGATGGGGATTACGAGGAATTCGACGAGGAAGAGTACGAATCCGTAACCTGTCCGAACTGCCACAACGATTTTTATTATGAACCTGCGATGTACAAAGAAGAAGAGGAGCTCGTCTGCCCGCACTGCGGCAAACAGTTCAAACTGCCCGAAGATTAGCGGCGGAGAGTTTTCTCTTTGACGGGTTTTTAAACAAAGGAGGAGCTGTGTATGGTGGAACCGGTGAACGAAGAAATAATCGCTGACGAAAAGGCCCAGGCCGAACCCGGAGTAGATCAGGCGAATCTGGAAGGCAAGGTGCGTATTTCGGAAGAAGTCATAGCCCAGCTTGTTGCTAAGGCGTTGAGCAGCGTAGAGGGCGTATCGCCGGCGAACCCCGGCCTTATGACGAATCTGAGGCTGGGGCGCAAGACCACGAACGGCGTGCGCATCTCGATCTCCGACGGAGATGCCGCCGAGATCGTCGTAGACGCGTACATTTCGGTGAAGTACGGGCTGAGGATTCCCGACGTCTGCTGGGACGTGCAGGAAGCCGTGAAGGAGCAGATCGAGCGCTTTACCGGCTATTCGATCAAGAGCGTGAACGTTTACGTTCAAGGCATCACCTTTGCCGAAAGCGACGCAGAGGAAGAAAACGGCGAGGAAGCGGCCTCCGACGACGGCGAGAAGGCCTGATTCAACTGTGACGAACACAGGGAGGCCGGTTTGCCATGACCGGCCTCTTTTTTTGAAAGGCGGTGACTGTTATGCTTTTTTTGTGGACAACTACGAAGCTTGGGAAGGTATGGATCGACGGGGACGCGGCCAAGCTCATTATTTCCAGGCGTATCCCGAAGGAGCTTTACGTGCAGGATGTTTCGTTCATAGGCGAGAAAAACCTGCTTAACGCGTATATCGCGGCGCCGGAGGATACCGATCTCGAAACGAGAAAGTCTCTCGAAACGCGTTTCGGCGACCTGTTCGCGAAATCCGGAATCACGGCTCAGCTGAACTGGGTGAATGTAGCGCCGCAGGACAACAGAAAAACGACCCCGCTGTGGATGATGCCCCTTTTCTGGGCGGTCGCAGCCGCGGCCCTCACCGCGCTGTTTCATATGGGCATAAAGGGCATAGTATGGTCCGTTTTCGCGGCGGTGGTAGGGTACGGCGCCGCGTGGATTCTCATCACCGAGGACGGGCGCAAACAAATCGGAGCTTTGAAAGAGCACTTCAGGAGATGATTTTCTTTGATGTCCCGTAAGGCGCAGCTGCGCCGCAGAGCGCGGGAGATAGCGCTGCAGCTCGTATATATGCTTGATTTGAGGTCCTGCCCCTCTGCGGACGAAGCGCTGGAATTATTTCCGGCGGACGAAGCTCTCGAGCTTTTCCGCGGAGAGCTCGTGGAGGAGGGCGAGGCGGCGCCGCCGGATAAGAAAAAATTCCCCTTCGTCGAAGCGTTCGACATTTCGCTTTCCGACGCCGAGCGCGACGAGGTGATATCCTACGCGCAGGAACTCTTCCGCGGCATCCGTGCGGACTACGCGGCTGTGGAAAACGCGGTGCGCATGCACCTTGAAAGCAGATGGCGTTCAGAGAGGCTCGACTCGATAGACAAGAGCATCATATCGCTCGCCGTCTACGAGGGGATAATGTCGAAAAAAGTCCCGCTGAACGTCGCGATATCGGAGGCCGTCTATCTTGCCAAAATTTTCGGCACGGGGGAATCTCCGAAGTTTGTGAACGGCGTGCTCGGACGGATAGCGCGAGGGCGATGAGGGGCGTAAATAACGAGATTCTCACGGTCGACGAGATGACGGCCGGCATTCGGGAGGCGTTGCTGCGCGAGCCGATGCTGTCAAACTTTTCGGTGCGCGGCGAACTTCTCGGCTTCAAACTTCACACGAGCGGACACGCATATTTCACTCTTCTCGGCGAAAACACGCGCGTCGCGTGCGTGCTCTTCCGCTCCTACGCGAGCTCGGTGCTTGTCTGGCCGAAGGACGGCGACGAGGTGCTCGTTCGCGGGCGCATCGACGTCTACGGCGCGCGTGGCTCATATCAGATATACGCTACGACGCTGCTGCCTCTCGGCGCGGGGGCTAAAGCGCGCGCGAAGGCGGCGTTGAGGCTCCGCCTCGAAAAGGAGGGGCTATTCGACGCACGGCTTAAGAGGCCGCTGCCGCGCTTCCCCGAGCGCGTCGCGGTGATAACGTCGCCTACAGGCGCGGCGCTTCAGGACATAATAAAGCTCCATTCTCTGCGCTTCCCCTGCGCCGAGCTTATCGTCGTGCCCAGCCTCATGCAGGGGGTCGAAGCGGCCGGCGACATCGTGAGGGCTTTCGAGCGCCTTCGCGGCATCGAAGGGCTTTCCTGCGCGATACTTGCGCGCGGCGGAGGAAACAGGGACGACCTCGACATTTTCGACGACGAATTCGTGACGCGCGCCGTGCGCCTCTGCCCGGTGCCAGTTATAACGGGGCTGGGACATCAGATCGACAGCACTCTTGCCGACATGGCGGCCGACGCCTACGCGCCGACTCCGTCGGGCGCGGCCGAGAGGCTCTTTCCCGACGGCAGGGCCTTGGGCGCGGCTCTTTCTTCCGCGCGGCAGAGCATGTTCTCGCGGATTTCCGCGCGCCTCAGCGGCTGCGGCGATAATTTGACCGGCGTCGAAGAGCGCCTCGACAGGGCGATAGAGAAAAACTGCCTCGCGCCGACGTCAGATTTCCTCTCGTCGGTGGAGGGGCTGCTTGACAAAAACATCGGGGCGCGGCTCAAGGACGCCAGCGCTTCGCTGCTTTCCCTCGCGCAGCGCCTTGAGGGGCTCTCCCCCCTTTCCCTTCTTTCGAAAGGTTACAGCATATGCGAGGACCGCCGCGGAAAGATAATCCGTTCGGCCGCCTCTCTTGCGGCCGGCGACTGCGTGAAAATCATTTTCGGCGACGGCTCGGCCGACGCTTCCGTGAGCGGAGTGTCGCTCGGGGGACAAAGAGGGGAGGTCGAATGATGCTGCCGGAAACTATCAAATGGGAGGATAAAAAACTGACGCTGCTCGATCAGCGGCTGCTGCCCTTCGAACTCCGCCGCGTCGTGTGCGAGAGCGCGGAGGATACGGCGCGCGCGATAAAGGAGATGGTCGTGCGTGGAGCTCCCGCGATAGGCGTCGCTGCGGCTTACGGCCTCGCGCTCGCGGCCGCGAACGGCGGCGATTTCGACGAGGCCGCAAAGCTCTTGGCCGCGTCGCGCCCGACGGCTGTAAACCTCTTCTGGGCCGTCGAGCGGATGAAAGATTTATATCACGCTAACAAGGATAAGCCGAATGATGAAATGTGCCGCGTTATGGAGGCCGAAGCCGTGAAGATCCATAACGAGGATATTGAAATAAACAGAAAAATAGGCTTTTACGGGCAGAGCGTGCTGCCGCGTACGGGCGCGGCGCTGACGCACTGCAACGCCGGAGCTCTCGCCACCGCCGGCTACGGCACCGCGCTCGGCGTTTTCCGCGCCGCGGCCGAGGCCGGCAAGGAGATAAAAATTTTCGCCGACGAGACGCGCCCGCGGCTGCAGGGCGCTCTGCTGACCTCATTCGAACTTTCGAGCGACGGCTTCGACGTCACTGTTATAACAGATTCGACGGCCGCTTTTCTCATGTCGCGCTGGAAGATAGACGCCGTGATAACCGGAGCGGACAGGATAGCGGCGAACGGCGACGCGGCGAACAAGATAGGGACCTATTCTCTGGCGATAGCCGCGCGCTTCCACGGCGTGCCCTTTTACATCGCGGCCCCGCTTTCGACGTTCGATTTGAAATGCGCGTCAGGCGCGGATATCCCGATAGAATACAGGGACGGCAGAGAGGTGCGCGAGCTGCGCGGCGTGAAGGTAATGCCGGAGGATACGGACGTATGGAACCCTTCTTTCGACGTGACGCCGCGTTCGCTGATAACGGGAATAATAACGGAGCGCGGCATAATCCGCGCGCCGCTTGCGGAAAATATAAAAAAAACGATAGAGGAGGATCGATAAGATAAAATGAGAAACGAATTCAGAATCGCCGATATAAAGCTTGCGCCGGAGGGGCACAGACGCATGGAGTGGGCCTGGGAATACATGCCCGTGCTGAAGCTCATCGCGGAAAAGGAAGCTGCGTCGAAGCCCCTTGACGGCGTCACGGTCGGCGCGTGCCTGCACCTCGAGGCTAAGACGGCCTGCCTGCTCAAGGTGCTGCGCGGGCTCGGCGCGACGGTCGCCGCCGCCGGCAGCAATCCCCTTTCGACGCAGGACCCGATATGCGCGGCTCTCGTCGAAGAGGGCGTCCACGTATTCAGCAGGCGCGGTATGAGCGCCGACGAGTACGGCGACAATCTGCGCGAAATGCTCGGCTGGGACCCGCAGGTGATAATAGACGACGGCGGCGACGTCGTCGCTATGGTCGTCGGCGAACGCCGAGACCTCGTCAAAAACATAATGGGTGGCTGCGAGGAAACGACGACGGGAATCAAGCGCCTCAGGGCGATGGCGGCCGAGGGCGTCCTTCCCTTTCCGATGCTCGCCGTCAACGACGCGCAGAGCAAAAATTTATTCGACAACCGCTACGGCACCGGGCAGTCGGTATGGGACGCGATGCTTCGCACGACGAACCTCATGGTCGCCGGCAAGAGCGTCGTCATCGCCGGCTACGGCTGGTGCGGCAAGGGCGCGTCGAAGCGCGCGGCCGGGCTGGGCGCGCGCGTGATAGTCGTGGAGGTCGACCCGCACCGCGCTCTCGAAGCGCTGATGGACGGCTTCGAAGTGATGAATATGAACGACGCGGCGAAGCTTGGCGACGTGTTCATCTCCGTCACGGGCGATACGAAGGTCATCCGCCGCGAGCATTTCGAAGTCATGAAGGACGGCGTACTGCTTGCGAACGCGGGGCACTTCGACGTCGAGGTCTACGTCCCCGACCTGCGCGAGATGGCGGTCAAGACTTACAGCCCGCGCGCGAACGTCGACACGTACGTGATGCCGGACGGGCGCAGGCTGCACCTTCTCGGCGAAGGGCGCCTCGTCAACCTGGCGGCCGGCGACGGTCACCCCGTCGAGATCATGGATCTGAGCTTCGCGATGCAGCTGCTTTCGGCCCTCTATATCTCGCAGAACAAACTCTCCCCCGGCCTTTACAACGTGCCCTACGAGCTCGACCGCCGCATAGCCGAGCTCAAGCTCGAAACGCTCGGCATAACGATAGAGAAGCTGACGCCGGAGCAGGAAGCCTATATGGCGAGCTGGAGGGAATAAATTGAAAAACCTCTACCGCGACGTGATAGTCTGGGACGCCGAATCGCAGGGCGCGCGGCGTTGCGACGTCTGCACTGAGGGCGGAAAAATTTCCGCGGTGAAGCCCGCTGGCGCCTATCCCTTCGGCGCGGCCTACGAGGGACGCGGCGCGACGGCGCTGATTCCCGGCTTCGTCAACGCGCACGGGCACGCGGCGATGACGCTGCTGCGCGGCTTCGGCGAAGACCTGCCTTTGATGGATTGGCTGCGGAAGCGGATATGGCCTGCCGAGGCGAAGCTTGACGGCGAGCTGGTCTATAAGGGGACGATGCTCTCGATACTCGAAATGCTCTCCACGGGCACGACCTGCTTTGCGGACATGTATTTTTATATGGACAGGGTAGCCGACGCGGCTCTGGCCGCCGGCATACGCGCCGGGCTCTCGCGCGGCATCGTCGGCGGCGCGGACGGCGCGGCGAAGCTCGCGGAGAACCTGAAGCTCGCGCGCGATTATAATGGCGCGCAGGGGCTCGTCAACGTGCAGCTCGGACCGCACGCTCCCTATACCGTGCCCTTCGCCCTTATGAAGGACATCGCCGCCGCGGCGAAGGAAAACGATCTCGGAGTGCAGCTCCACTGGCTTGAAACGAAGGGCGAGTGGGGTATGGTCGAAGCCGGAAAGACGATGGCGCCGGAGGAATATCTCGAAAAGGCCGGGCTGCTCGGCGTCAGGCGTCTGCTGCTCGCGCACTGCGTCTGGATCGAAAAGGAGAAGCTGCCCTTCTACGCGCGCGCGAATCTTACGATCGCGCACAACCCGAAGAGCAACTTGAAGCTAGGCAGCGGCACGGCTCCCGTCGCCGCGATGAACGAGGCCGGCGCGAAGGTGGCGCTCGGCACCGACGGGGCGTCGAGCAACAACAGGCTCGACATGTGGGAGGAGATGCGCTTCGCCGCGCTGCTTCAGAAGGGAGTAAATCTGAATCCTACGCTCCTGTCGGCGGAATGCGCGCTGCGCATGGCGACGAGGAACGGCGCGGAGGCGCTGGGCTTCGACAACGTCGGGCTTATAAAGGAAGGCTTCGACGCGGACTTCCTTCTGATCGACCTCGACCGCCCCCACTACGCCGGATGGGACTGCGAAAACCTCGCCGGCTATCTCGTCTACGCTGGCTCGTCGGCCGATGTGATGACGACGGTCGTCGCGGGCGAGACCCTTTACCATAGAGGCGCGTTCCCGAAGCTCGACGCCGCCCGTATAATCGCCGAGGGCGCCGAGGCGAGAAAAAAACTTCTGTAGCGGCGCGCGCCGAAGGGCCGCACTCTGAAAAAATACCGGGGACTAAGGCCGCCGCGGCGCGTAAAATCAGCGCGACGCGGCGGCGCTTCCTTTGCCTGTGCAATTTCAGGCAAATAATATATAATATCAAGTTAGTCTGATTGGCAGGGGGAAATTCCAATGGAACGCCGCAGCGGCAAAGAATTACGCGAACTGTTTTTAAAGTTTTTCGAAGAGAAGGGCTGCAAAAGGTACCACAGCTTTTCGCTCGTACCCGACGACCCGACGCTTCTCTTTACGATAGCGGGCATGGTGCCCTTCAAGCCGTACTTCCTCGGCCTCAAGAAACCGGAGGTGACGAGGGCGACGACCGCGCAGAAGTGCGTGCGCACGAACGACATAGAAAACGTCGGACATACGGCGCGCCATCACACGTTTTTTGAAATGCTCGGGAACTTCAGCTTCGGCGATTATTTCAAGGAAGAGATAATCCCGTGGGCCTGGGAATTCCTGACGGAGCGCGTCGGCCTCGATCCGAACAGGCTTTACGCGACGGTCTATCTTGACGACGACGAGGCGTTCGATATCTGGCACGAGAAGGTCGGCCTGCCGAAGGAGAGGATATTCCGCCTCGGCGAAGACGACAATTTCTGGGCGGCCGGCCCCGTCGGCCCCTGCGGCCCCTGCTCCGAAATAATTTATGACCAGGGCGAAGAATTTTCCTGCGGCAAGCCGAGCTGCAACGTGGGCTGCGACTGCGACCGCTACCTTGAGATCTGGAACCTCGTCTTTATGCAGTATAACCGCGACAAGGAAGGCAAGCTCACGCCTCTGCCGAAGAAAAACATAGACACGGGAATGGGGCTCGAACGCCTCGCGTCAGTCGTGCAGGGCGCGCCGAACGACTTCGAGACGGACCTCTTCCGCCCGATAATGGAGAAGGCTTGCGAGCTCGTCAACGTTAAATACGGCGAGGACCCTAAGAAGGATATGGCCGTGAAGATCATCTCCGACCACATCCGCGCTTCGGCGTTCATGATAGCGGACGGCGTCCTCCCGACGAACGACGGCACGGGCTACGTGCTCCGCCGCCTCATCCGCCGTTCGGTGCGCTTCGGCAGGCTGCTGGGGATCGAGCGCCCCTTCCTCACAGAGCTTCTGCCCGTCGTGCGTCAGTCGATAGGCGACGAGTATCACGAACTCGTCGAACAGGCTTCGGCGATAGAGCAGGTGCTCAGCACCGAAGAGGAGCGCTTCTCGCGCACCCTGTCGCAGGGCAGCGAGCTTATGTATTCTGAGATAGAAAAATTAGAGGCCGCGGGCAAAAAAGAACTGCCCGGAGACGTCGCGTTCGTGCTTTACGACACCTTCGGCTTTCCGCTCGAGCTCACGGAAGAGATGTGCGAAGAGCGCGGCATATCGGTAGACGAAGAGGGCTTCGAGGGCGCGATGGAGGCCCAGCGCGAGCGCGCCCGCGCGGCAAGCAGGCAGACGTCGAGCGTGATGTCGAAGAGCGTATACACCGAGCTCGCCGACAGGCTTGCGCCGTCGCCCTTCTGCGGATACGAGAAGACGAGCTGCGAAGCCTCGGTCGAAGCGATAATCGTTGACGGCGCTTCCGTGGATAGCGTCGCCGCCGGCGCGGAAGCCGAGCTCGTCCTTTCCGATACGCCCTTCTACGGCGAAAAGGGCGGACAGGTCGGCGATAAGGGGACGATCACGGCGGAGGGCGCGACCTTCGAAGTGGAAGACACTCTCTACCCGGCGCCCGACCTCATAATCCACCGCGGCAAGGTGACGTCCGGCGCCGTCAAGCTCGGCGACGCCGTGGATGCCTGCGTAGATGAAAAGCGCCGCGCCGAGATACGGCGCCACCACACCGCGACGCACCTTCTGCACGAGGCGCTGACGCGCGTCCTCGGCAAGCACGTGCGCCAGGCGGGCTCCATCGTGACTCCGACCTTCCTGCGTTTCGACTTCAACCATTTCGCGCCTGTGACTATCGACGAGCTGCGCGAGGTAGAGCGCATCGTCTACGGGCAGGTGCTGAAAAACGCGCCCGTCGTTACGACCGTCATGGCGCTCGAAGACGCGAAAAAGAGCGGAGCGCGTGCGCTGTTCGAAGAAAAATACGGCGACAGAGTGCGCGTGGTAAGCGTGCAAGATTTCTCGACCGAGCTCTGCGGGGGCACTCACGTCAGGAATACCGGCGAGATCGGCCTCGTGAAGATAGTCCGCGAAGAGGGCATCGGCTCCGGCATACGCAGAATCACGGCGGTCGCCGGCTCGTCGTCCTTGCCGCTCTTCCAGAGCTACGGCGCAGCGGTAGCCATGGCCGTAACGATGTTCGGCGGCGACGTCGAGTCGCTGCAGTCAAAGCTCGAAGCGATGCTCGACGAGAAGAAGGTCCTCGAACGCAAGAACCGCGAACTTCAGGTCAGGGCCGCGATGTCCGACATAGAAAACAGCGTGAGGCCGTGCGCGAGCGAGGGCGGGGTCGAGCTTATCATCGAAAAATTCGACAACGTCACTCCGGACCTGCTTCGTCAGATCGGCGACAGGATTCGTCAGAAATATCCGCACGCCGTAACGCTCTTAGCCGGAGTGGGCGAAGAGAAGCGCGTCATGCTGACCGCTATGGCGTCGCCCGAGACGGTGAAGCTCGGAGCGAACGCGGGGCAGCTGATCAAGGCGGTAGCCGCCGAGATGGGCGGCAAGGGCGGCGGAAGCCCGGCTCTCGCCCAGGGCGGCGCTCAGAGCTCGGATAAGCTGGATAAAGCTTTCGCCGCGGCTCCCGCGATATTCAAAGAGCTTATGGCGAAGAAAAAATGACGCGGAGAGTCATCGCCCTCGACATAGGCGCCGTCAGGATAGGCGTCGCGGTCAGCGATCCGCTGGGCGGCTTCGCCCAGGGGCTGGCCGTGCTCAGCGCAAAGGGCGACTGGCTCTCGGAGCTTGAGAAAATAATTTCGCGCTACGGCAGCCCGAAGCTTCTGATAGGGTTGCCGCGGCGCACCGACGGCAGCGAAGGCCCCGAGGCCGAACGTATGCGCGAGACTGAAAGGACGATAAAGGAGCGCTTCCCGGAGATCGAGACGGAGTTCTGGGACGAACGCTTCACTACGACGATAGCGCAGCGGGCCCTTTTAGAAGCCGACGTCTCGCGCGCCGGAAGAAAGAAAAAAGTGGACGAGGTCGCGGCGACCCTCCTGCTTCAGTCCTACCTCGACAGCAGGAATGTGACGCTTTCCTGAATAAGAAGGCCCCGAATTGGAACTCCCGTCCGGAATCAAAATGACGCCCATGCTGGAGCAGTATACCTACTGGAAGGACAAGTATCCCGACTGTCTTCTCTTCTTCCGCATGGGCGACTTTTATGAAATGTTCTTCGACGACGCCGAAACGGCGTCGTCGGTGCTCGACATCACGCTCACCTCCCGTTCGAAAGATTCTGAAGCAAGGATACCGATGGCCGGAGTGCCCTTCCATTCGGTAGATTCATATCTCGGCCGCCTTGTCGCGGCCGGCTACCGCGTCGCCATATGCGAGCAGATGACGGAGCCGGACGGCAGGACCCTCGTCGAACGCAGCGTCATACGCATCGTCACGCCGGGCACGTGGATGCCGGAGAACGCCGAAGGCGACGGAAAGATCGCCGCTCTCTCCTTCGCCGGAAAGGAAATTTCCGTCGCCCTGCTCGAATCGGCGAGCGGTTCCCTTCGCGCCGGGACCTTCCAGCTCGAGGGGGGCGTCTCGCTGCTCACGGCTTTCTCTCCCAATGAGATAATTCTGCGTCGCGGACAGCGCGACGAATTCATAAAGAACTGCCCGCTTATCGCAGAGCGCAGCGTCGTCGAGCGCGACAAAGGAGATTTCTCCCCGCAGCAGGCGTCGGCGTGGCTCTGCCGCAGATGGGGGATAGCCTCCCTTTCCGCGATGGGGCTCGACGACAGGGACGAAGCCGCGGGGGCCGCGGCCGCGGCTTTGAAATATCTCGAAGAGACGCAGTTTTCGAAGGCCTCTCATATTACGGCCGTCACGCCTATCCTGCCGCGCGAAAATCTTATACTCGACCAGAGCACGCAGACGAACCTCGAGCTTATCGACAAGGGCGAGACGTCGCTCTTCTGGTCCCTCAACAAGTGCCGCACTTCTATGGGCAGGCGCCTCCTGAAGGAGTGGATAACGTCGCCGCTTCAGGATATAGATGCGATCGAGCGCAGGCAGGACGTGGTCGGCCGCCTCGCGGAGAAGAGAAGGCTGCGCTCAGCGCTTTTCGAGCTGCTCGCGGAGTGCCGCGACATGGGCAAGGCCCTCTCGCGGCTGACTCTCAAGATGGGTTCGCCCTGCGACCTTCTCGCGATAAAAGAGACGCTTAAAATACTGCCCGAGATAATCTCTCTCATCAAGGAGGACGAAACGCTTTCGTCGCTCGTCCCCGACTGCGACGCCTCGGAGCTTTCGGCTCTGCTCTTCGCCGCCATAGGCGATTCGGCGCCGCGGATGCTGCGCGACGGCGGCGTGATAAAGCCCGGCTTCAGCGCCGAGCTCGACAAGTGGCGCGACGTCGCGGCGAATTCTTCGTCCCGCCTCGCCGCGTTCGAGGAAGGGGAGCGCGAGAGGAGCGGTATAAAAAATCTCAAGGCCGGCGTGAACAAAGTATTCGGCTACTACATAGAGGTGCCGAAGGGCTCCCTGTCGCGCGTGCCGGCCGATTACATAAGAAAACAGACGCTCGTCGGCGCGGAGCGCTTCATCACCGAAGAGCTGAAAAAATTCGAAGATGAGATCTTCCGCGCCGAGGGGGAGATTCAAAGCATAGAGGCGAAGCTGTACGCCGAGCTCGTCGAGCGTACGCTCGACGCGTCGGCTTCCGTGCAGCGCGGCGCGAACTTCATCGCGGAGCTCGACAGTTTCGCGTCGCTCGCCGCCGTAGCGGACGAACGCGGCTACACGCGGCCGAAGATAGACATGAGCAAGGACTTCGTCGTGAAGAACGCGCGCCATCCCGTCGTCGAGCTGACGCTGGGGAAAAATCCCTTCACGCCGAACGACTTCAACTTCAGCGCGGAGAACGGACGCAGGATCGCGCTTATAACGGGCCCGAACATGGCCGGAAAATCGACCTACCTGCGCATGGCGGCCCTTATCGCGATAATGGCCCATATCGGCTCCTTCATACCGGCCGAGAGCGCGAAGATCGGGCTCGTCGACCGCGTTTTCACGAGAATCGGAGCGCGGGACGAGCTGGCGCGCGGACAGAGCACCTTCATGGTCGAGATGGTGGAGACTGCCAACATCCTGCGCCATGCGACGGATAGGAGCCTTATAATCCTCGACGAGGTCGGGCGCGGCACCTCGACCTACGACGGCCTCAGCATCGCTTGGGCCGTCGTCGAATTCCTGCAGGGGCAGGAACACGCCAAGCCGCGCGTCCTCTTCGCGACCCACTACCACGAGCTGACGCAGATGGCCGACCTGCTGCCGGGGATAGTGAACCTCAGCATGGGCGTCGAGGAGAGCGAGCGCGGGATAGTTTTCCTGCACAAGATCGTCGAAGCCCCCTCCGACCGCTCCTACGGCATAGAGGTGGCGCGCCTCGCGGGAATACCTTCCGCGGTGCTTCGCCGCTCGCAGGAGCTGCTCGCCAAGTTCGAGGAGGAGGGGGCGCAGAAGAACGAAGAGATGAAACAGTCGCCGCACAGCCAGCTGACGCTCTTCGACGTCAGGCAGGAGGCGATACTCGAAGAGCTCGCCGCCTGCGACCCCGACAACATGACGCCCCTTTCCGCGCTCGAGCTCGTCAGCCGCCTGCGCGGCGAGAGCAGAAAGGTGCTTGGCTTCAAATGATAAAAAAACTCGCTGCTGATATTTCTATGAGGATAGCCGCGGGCGAAGTGATCGAACGCCCATCGTCGCTCGCCAAGGAGCTCATAGAGAATTCGCTCGACGCGGGCGCGCGCTCGATATCCATCCAGGCCGAGCAGGGGGGAAAAAATTCCTTCGTGATAGAGGACGACGGCTGCGGCATCGCCTTCGAAGAGCTCCCGCTCGCGCTCGAGCGTTACGCGACGAGCAAGATATCCGATATAGAAGACCTTGAGAGAATCTCGACGCTCGGCTATCGCGGCGAAGCGCTGGCGAGCATCGCCGCGGTGTCGCGCATGGAGATCCGCAGCAGGGCGCGCGGCGCGGAAAGCGGCGGCGTCATCCGCTGCGAAGCGGGAGAGATAACGCTGCACAGCGAAACGCCGGCGAAGGGCGGCACGCGCGTGCAGATAGACGATCTCTTTTTCAACCTTCCGGCGCGGCGAAAATTTCTCAAAACCTCCTCCGCCGAGCTGCGCCGCATCGTTCAGATAGTGAACGACTACGCGCTGATACATCCAGAGGTCGCTTTCCGCCTCTCCGAAGAGAACCGGAAAATATTGGAATACGGAAACGCGGAGAGCGTCGACGAATGTCTGCTGCGGCGCTGGGGCAGGCAGACGAGGATCTACCGCTCTCAGGCGCAGAGCGGCGCGTTGTCCGTGCGCATCTGGTGGAACCCGGCGCCCGATTCGCGCAGAATCGCGGTAACGCTCTTCGTCAACGGCCGCCGCGTGCAGGACGCCGCGGTGCGCGCGGCGATCGTCTCTCAGGACGCCGCCTCTTACGGCGAATGGCTCGTGCTCATAGAGCTGCCGGCCCAGGAGGTCGACGTGAACATCCACCCGACGAAGGAGGAGATTCGCTTCCGCAGGAGCGGCGACGTCTTCAAAACGGTGTACGACTGCGCAAAGGCGCTCTTCGCGCAGAGGCTTTCAATAAATACCGGGCCGGCCGCAGCCTGCGGCGCGCAGCGCGGCGCGGGAGGCCTCCCGCCGCAGAGCGCGCCGCAGGAGTGGAGCTTTTATAAAAAAGAGCGCTGGCGCGCCGCTACGCCGCTCTCCCCCGCGGCGGTAGAAAATATATTCACGCCGGCCGCAGGCGCAGAGGGCGCGGCGATCGCTTCAGAGTTCACAATAGAGGGTAAAAATTACATAGGGCAGTCCGCGCGCGGTTTTCTGATATTCGACTTTCCCGACGCCCTCTGCATAATCGACCCGCATGCGGCGCACGAAAGGATATTGTACGAAGAGATATGCGCGGCCTTCAGCGAGAACGCCGCGCTCCAGCAGCTGACGCTGCCGCAGGAAGTGCCTCAGGCGGTCGCCGCGGAGGCCGAGCTCTACCGGGGAGAGCTCGAAAAGCTCGGCTTTCTGATAAAAGAGGGAAAGGTGACGGCCGTGCCGGCGATAAAGGGCAAGGGACACCTCTCGCCTATAGACATGCTGCGCTCAGCTCTGCGCGGCATAGAGACCGAAAGCGACCCTGCGAAGCGCGACCGCGAAGTCTGGTGGAGGATGGCGCGCCTCGCCTGCCGCGACGCCGTGAAGCTCGGCCGCCGCTTCGAGCGTGAAGAGGCGGAAGAGCTCCTGGCGCGCCTCGAACGCTGCGAGACCCCTTACACCTGCCCGCACGGAAGGCCGACGGTCTTTCTGATAGAAAACAAAAAACTCTTCGAATGGTTTGAAAGGTAAAAATACAAAGAAGCGGCGCGCTATTATGATACAATTTTCACGCAGGTCGATCGATACGGGGACGGGGGGATTATCATGGCTGTTGTGGACATTTTAAAGAATGCGGGCTCCCGTCGCTCCTTTCCCGCGGGAACGCCGGAGAGCATTTCGCCTTATGGGACGCGGTCGAGGCGATAACTGGTTGCGGCATATTCCTTCCGTTCATGGATAACGGCAAAATCCCCGCCATTGCGATAATCGGGCCGACTGCGGTCGGCAAGACGGATTTCAGCCTCCCGCTCGCCGCCGCGCTCGGAGCGGAGGTGATATCGGTCGATTCGCGTCAGGTCTACCGCTATCTTGACGTAGGCACCGACAAGGCGCCGCGCGAGGTGCGCCGAAAGATCATCCACCACCTTATCGACGTAGTGGACCCGGACCAGGTCTATTCCGCCGCGGATTTCGCCGCGGACGCGCTGAACGCCGCGCGCCGCATCGCCGCTCGCGGGCGCGTGCCGCTGCTTATCGGAGGCACGCCTTTTTATTACCGCGCCCTTGAGGGGATGCTTTCAGAGTCTCTGCCGAAGGATGAGGAGGTCCGCTCCGAGCTTGGGCGCGAGATACGCGAGAGGGGGCTTGCGGCTTTGCACGACGAGCTCGCCGCGGTCGACCCGCAGGCCGGCGCTAAGATTCATCCGAACGACCCCGTGCGCACGATGCGCGCGCTTGAGATTTTCCGCATCACCGGCAAAAGCGCGTCGTGGTGGTACGGGCGGCAGAACAAAATGGAATCGCCTTGGGATATTTTATATATCGGGCTCACGAGGGAGCGCGCGGCCCTTTACGAAAATATCGCGCGCCGCGTAAAGGAGCAGTTCGCGAGCGGCTACCCGGAGGAGGTCGAGTGGCTACTCGGCAACGGCTATTCGCCGGAGCTTCCGGCGCTGCAGGGCTTCGGCTACCGCGAGCTCGTCGAATACCTCGGCGGCAAATGCACGCTTGCCGAGGCGATCGAGGGGGACATCCGCTCTACGAAGGCCTTTTCGCGCAGGCAGATGACGTGGTTCAGGCATTTTGAGCCGGCGATATGGTACGACTTCGGCGAGACGCCGAAAGAAAAGGCCATAGAGGACGTGCTGCCGCGTTGTCTGAGCCATCTGGGGCGCACGCGGTGAAGATTATAATCGCGGAGCCGACGGGCCTATGCTTCGGGGTGAAGCGCGCGATAACGACGCTCGAAGAGGCGCTGAAAAGATTCGGCAGAGTCTACGCTCTCGGCAGCCCGATACACAACCCGCAGGAGATAGAGCGCCTGGAAGACCTCGGCCTCGCCGTCGTCCACGAGCCGAGCGGCGTTCCGGAAGGGGCGGTCTCCTTTGTCCGCGCGCACGGCGTGACGCCGGAAATTTTTGCCGCGCTGCGCGAAAGGAGCGCGAATATAATCGACGGCACGTGCCCTTTCGTAAAAAATGCGCAGGAAAGGGCGAAAACTCTTTCCCAAGAGGGGTATATCGTGATAATATTAGGCGACGTATCCCACCCCGAAGTCAGGGGGATCGTGGGCTGCGTCTCCGGGGAGGTCCACGTGCTTTCCGGCGCGGCGGAGATAACGGAGCAGTTCCGCGGCAAACGCTGCGGAATATTGAGTCAGACGACGCAGCGCGTCGAAACATTCGCCGCGCTGGTCGCGGGATTTGTATCTACAACTCCCGAAATAAAGGTATATAATACAATATGCCGTGCTACTCTCGCGCGCCAGCAGTCTGTCCGCAGGCTTGCCGGCGAGGCGGAAGGCATAATCGTTCTTGGCGGGAAAAACAGCGCCAACACGAGAAAGCTTGCCGAGATAGGCGCAGCTTCGGGAGTGCCTACACTCTGGATAGAGCATGCAGGGGAACTGGAAAGGAGCTGGGTGCGGGACAAGAGGGCGATTGGAATAGCCGCGGGAGGCAGCACTCCCGATTGGCTGATGAAAGAACTGATCCAAAAATTAAAGATGATGTAAGCAGGAGGATGTTGGGTATGGTCGACGAGCTTCGCACAGAAGACGCAGCAGTTGAAAACGAAACACCGGAAAAAGAAGAAACAATGGAAGAGATGATGCAGCAGTACCCCGAAGCGATGAGCGACATCCATCGCGGCAGCGTTGTCGAGGGCACAGTGGTCGACGCGCGCGAGGACGGCTGGCTTGTGGACGTGGGCTACAAATGCGAAGGCTTCCTGCCGCGCAAGGAGTGGACCCACAGGGTGCTCGTAGAAGAGACCCAGGAGCCCGTTAAGGACGACAAGGTCAGAGTACAGATAACGAATATGCCCACAGGCGAGGATTCTCAGCTCGGGCTGTCGCGCTGGCGCTGCGAGTTCGACGAGCGCTGGAACAAGCTTGAGAAGGAAGCGGAAGAGAACGAAACTGTCGCGGTCAAGGGGCTCCGCAAGGTAAAGGGCGGCCTGATCGTAAGCTGCTGCGGCATAGAGGGCTTCATCCCCATTTCGCACCTTACGCAGGAGGGGCACGGCATTGCGCCGGGAAAGCTCGTCGATCAGGAGTTCCCGGTCAAGCTCATTGAAAAAGACCGCAGAAAGCGCCGTCTCGTATTCTCACGCCGCAGCCTCATCGAAGAGGAGCTTGCGGGAATCCGCCAGGCCTTCTACGAGCATGTCCACGAGGGAGACGTACTCGAGGGCGACGTCAGCAGCATCACTTCATTCGGTGTTTTCGTCAATCTGGGCGCTATGGAAGGGCTCGTCCACATCACCGAGCTTTCCTGGCAGCGCAGCGCTAAGGCCAAAGATATCGTATCAAAGGGCGACCACGTGAAGGTAAAGGTCATCGGCATCGACAAGGAGAACAACAGAATCTCCCTATCGCTCCGCCAGACGCTTGAAGATCCGTGGACGACGGCGGCTGAGCGCTGGACGCCGGGAATGGTCACAGAAGGCACGGTCACCAACCTTACAGACTTCGGCGCATTTGTTGAAATAGAGCCCGGCGTGGAGGGCCTCATCCATATCGGGGACCTGAGCTGGACGCGCATCAAACATCCGAAGGAAGTACTCAAGAAGGGGCAGAAGGTCGAAGTTTCGATCATCGAAACGGACAAAGAACGCAAGCGCATCAGCTTGGGCTACAAGCAGCTCCACGATCCTTGGAAAAACGCGGTCGAGAAGTACCCGAAAGACGCGGAGATTCCCGTTAAGGTCGTCCGCCTCGCGGGCTTCGGCGCGTTCGTCGAACTCGAGGAAGGCGTAGAGGGACTCATCCACATATCGCAGCTTTCCACTCAGAGGGTCGAGAACCCGAAAGATGTCCTCTCGGAGGGACAGGAGATCACGGCCCGCGTGCTCGAAGTCAACCCGGGCGAGCGCAGAATCCGCATGAGCCTCCGCCCCGCTAACGAAGAGCCCGTGAGGCGTGAGCGCCCGCCGCGCGACGAGCGTCGCGGAGAGAGGCCGGCCGACGGAGGCGAAGGGCGCCGGCAGCACGACGACCGTCCGCGCCGTCCGCGCCGCGAAGGCGGAGAGCGCAGGCGCCAGGAGAACCATAACAGCGCGCTTCCGCAGGAGGAAATGAACTTCTCGATCGGCGACCTGCTCAAGCAGAAGGAATCCGAATAAATTTTTAAGAGCGGCAGAGAAACAAGCGAGGCCCCGCTTATTGAGCGGGGCCTCTTTTTACGTTAAAATATGGGAAGACGAAATAATAACGGGAGGTCATAGCAAGTGGCCGTCAGAAAAATATGCATTTACCCGGACGCGGCGCTTCGCAGAGAAACGGAAAAAGTAAAAGATTTTGACGAGGATTTGCAAGCGCTCGCGGCCGACATGTTCGATACCATGTACGCAAGCGACGGCATCGGCCTCGCTGCGCCACAGGTCGGGGTGTCGAAAAAATTAATTGTGATAGATTACCAGGGCGACAAAAACGTGCTCGTCAATCCCGTGATCACTAAGGAAGAGGGCGAAGTGACGCGCGAAGAGGGCTGCCTGAGCTTCCCGGGAATTTACGAAAAAGTCCTCTCTCCGGAAAAAATCTCCGTGAAATATTTCGACGAAAACGGAAAAGAGCACGAACGCGACCTCGAAGGCTTCACGGCCTGCGTATTCCACCACGAGATCGACCATCTGAACGGGCGCCTGCTCATCGACCGCGTTTCGCCGATGAAGCGGGCGTTTTTAAAGAAAAAAATGTCGAAAAAGGCGGCGGAGGAGTAATGCCCCTCTCCGTCGGCTTCATGGGCTCGGGGCGCTTCGCAGCCCGCTGCCTCGAATTGATATCGGAAAGGGCGCGCCCGCTGTGGGTGCTTACGAACGTCCCGCGCGAAGCGGGGCGCGGCATGAAGCTGCAGAACACGCCCGTCTTCGACGCGGCGCGTAGCCTCGGGCTTCCGCTGTATACGACGGCGAGGCTTTCGGCGGACGCCGAACGCGTCGAATGGCTCAAAGCGAACGCGCCAGACGCGATCCTCGTCATCGACTTCGGCCAGATGATAAAGGAGCCGGTGCTTTCGATGACGCGCCTCGGCTGCATAAACGTGCACCCCTCGCGCGTGCCGCAGTATCGCGGCTCTGCGCCGCTGCAGCGCGCGATCATGGACGGGCTCTCTTCGACCGCCGTCTCCATCTTCCGCCTCGACGCGGGAATGGATACGGGGCCGCTGCTCGCTCAGCCGGAGCTGGAAATCTCGCCGTCGGACACGCTCTCCACGCTTTCCGAAAAGGCCGCGAAACTCGGCTGTGAAACGCTGCTTCGCTATATCTGCGGCGTGCCCGCCGATGGATGGAGATTCACGCCCCAGAGCGAGGAGGGGGCGTCCCTCGCCCCGAAAATAGATAAATCCGAGGGAAAGATAAACTGGCGCGAGGAAAGCGCAAAAAAGATATTCGATAAAATACGCGGAATCGGAGAAAGCCCCGGAGTTTTCTGCATGGTGCGCGGCAAAAGGCTGCGCATCCGCGGCGCGGAAATGGCCGTGGGCGCCGGCGGCGAGCCCGGCCGCTGCGAGATCGTCGGCGGCTTTCCCGTCGTCTCCTGCGCCCGCGGCGCCCTTAAGCTGACGGAAGTGCAGCCCGAGGGCAAAAAAACGCTTCCCGCCGGCGACTGGGCGCGCGGCGCGCGCCTTGAGAAGGGTGAAAAATTCGCATAGGAGGCATTGATTTTGAGCGAAAATCCGCTGCGCAACATAATCAGCTCCGAATACGTTTATAAGGGACATATAGGCAGCCTTCGCGTCGATATGGTGAAATTCCCCTCGGGCGAGCTCAAGCCGCGCGAAGTGGTCGAACACAAGCCGGCCGTCGCGATACTGCCGGTGGACGAGAAGGGCAGGATACTGCTCGTGAAGCAGTACCGCCACGCTGTAGACGAAGAAATTTTTGAGATCCCCGCCGGAATCGTCGAGAACGGCGAAGAACCGCGCGGCGCGGCGTCCAGAGAACTTCGGGAGGAGATAGGCTTTCTGCCGCGCAGGCTCGAAGAGATCGCGGAGATTTACAGCTCGCCGGGCTTCTGCACGGAAAAAATTTACGTCTACTACGCGGCGGAGCTGGCGCCGTCGCCGCTGCCGCAGGACGACGACGAATATATCGAGGTCTTCGGCTTCGCGCCGGCCGAGATCGAAAAAATGATTTCCGAAAGAAAAATACGGGACGGCAAAACGGTAATGGCCTATTACTGGTATAAGTCGGGAAATTCAAAATGAAGGCGGAGTTCGGAGGAGAGCTCGGCAAAACGATAGGGCGCTTCATCGACTACCTGCGCCTCGAGCGCGGATGCAGCGAAAACACGCAGCGCGCTTACGCTTCCGACCTTAAAATATGGGCGGCCTACTGCCGCGAGGAGCGGCGCGACCCGCTCGACCTGCGCGACGACGCGGTGGCGCGCTTCCTGCGCGCTAAGCTGGCGGAAGAGCGCAAAAAATCCACCGTGCAACGGATGGGCGCGATGCTTCGTTCCTTCGCGCGCTTCTTGCAGTACGACGGAGTCACGGACAATCTGCCGCGCCTCGCGCCGCTGCCTTCGCGCGAGAAAACCCTGCCGCAGATAATGACGGAGGGGGAGATACAGCGCATCATGAACGCATGCGAGGACGGCACGCCGCTGGGAAAACGCGACAGGGCCTTTATAGAGCTGGCCTACGGCGCCGGGATGCGCGCCTCCGAGCTCTGTAATATAAGGCTGCGCGACCTCGATTCGTCGAACGAGATCCTCTACGCGCGCGGCAAGGGCGACAAGGAGCGCACGATCCCCTACATCGGCGCGGTGCGCCGACTTATAGAGGAATACATATCAGATTACCGCCCGCAGCTTGACAAGCGCGGCGAAGAATGGCTCTTCCTCTCCCGCAGCGGCCGGCGGCTGCACCGCGAGACTCTCTGGGCGATACTGCACAAGCGCGGAGTCGCGGCCGGCATCCCGCGGGAGCGCCTGCATCCGCACGTGCTGCGCCATACCTTTGCGACGCACCTTCTGCGCAACGGCATGGATCAGCGGACGCTGCAGGAGATACTTGGACACAGCTCCATAATGACGACCGAAAAATACACGCACATGGACACGGAGCTGCGCGACAGCTACGACAAATACCACCCCCTCGCTCGTTGACGCGTTGCCAAAAACAAGACGCGGCTGCGGGGGCGGATAAAAATTATAGCGCTGCGGGATAGCTGTGCGGAGGAGGAAATAGAAATGTACTACTGGGACAAGGTCGACGAAGCGCAGAAATTCATCGAAAAAATAAGCGGAGGATTTTCCCCTAAAGCCGCGATCATGCTCGGCTCCGGCCTTGGACACGGCGCGGAAAAGATTGAGCGCCCAATGACGATACCTTACGAGGACATACCTTACTGGCCGCGCTCGACGGCTCCGGGGCACGAGGGCAGGCTCATCCTCGGCCATATGGGCGTCACCCCGGTGGCGGCTATGCAGGGGCGCGTGCACTTCTACGAAGGCTACACGATGGAAGAAGTAACGTTCCCGGTGCGCGTGCTTGGCCAGCTCGGAATAAAAGCCTTCGTTGCCACCAACGCTTCCGGCGCGGTGAACACAGATATACGTCCCGGCTCCATCATAGCGATAGAAGATCATATAAACTTCATGGGCAGGAACCCCCTCGTCGGAGTCAACCACGACGAATGGGGGACGCGCTTCCCCGATATGACGACCGCTTACGACCGCGAATTCATCGCCGTACTCGAGCGCGTCGCCGCTAAGGAAAACATTCCGCTGCGCCGCGGCGTTTACATCGCCTTCAGCGGCCCCTCTTTCGAGACGCCTTCGGAGATCCGCATGGCGCGGCTGCTCGGCGCGGACGTCGTCGGCATGTCGACGGTGCCCGAAGTCATCGTCGCCAACCACATGGGCATCCGCGTGCTCGGCATATCCTGCGCCGCGAACTACGGCGCCGGCATCACGATGCAGAAGCTGACACATAAGGATGTCCTGGAAGCGATGGCCAAAGCGGCAGCCGGAGTAGCGCGGCTTGTGGAAGGCTTTATAGAGGAGGTGCGGCTATGAGCTTCAATATGGTCGACTTCATCGAAAAAAAACGCGACGGCGGAGCCCATTCTAAAGAAGAACTCCAGGCCCTCGTCGCGAAAACCGTCTCCGGCGAGCTGCCCGAATATCAGCTTTCCGCGTGGTTGATGGCCGTCTACTTCAACGGGCTAGGCGACGACGAGACGATGCACTTCACCGAGGCGCTCGCGGACTCCGGCGAAAGATACGCCTTTCCGAAGGACATGCGCGTAGTAGACAAGCACAGCACCGGCGGCGTAGGCGACAAGACCACGCTGATACTGCTGCCTCTTGCCGCCGCCTGCGGCGCCGTCGTCTCCAAACTCTCAGGCCCGGGGCTCGGCTATACGGGCGGCACCGTCGACAAATTCGAATCGATACCGGGAATGAAAATGCACCTTGCGTCGGATGAATTCATCGCGCAGGCGCGCCGGATAGGCTGCGCGGTCTCCGGACATTCGAAAGAGCTCGCGCCGGCCGAGGGAAAATTTTACAAACTCCGCGACGTCACCGGCACAGTGCCGTCGATACCTCTCATCACTTCGAGCATCGTCAGCAAAAAACTCGCCGGCGGCGCGGCGGGCTACGTCTTCGACGTAAAATGCGGCAGCGGCGCCTTCATGAAGGATGCTAAAGCCGCCGAAGCGCTTGCGCGCAACCTCGTCAAAGTCTCGAAGAAACTCGGCAAAAAAGCCGTGGCCGTGCTCAGCGATATGGAGCAGCCTCTCGGCGAATGGGTCGGCAACGCCGCGGAAATCTACGAAGCGGTCGAAGTCCTGAGCGGCCGCGGTCCATCCGACACGCGCGAACTGTGCGTCACGCTCTGCGGCTTCATGCTCGCACTTGCCGAAGCCGCCGAAAGCCCCGCCGACGGTAAAGAAAAGGCGGAGCGCGCCCTATCGGACGGCTCGGCGCTCGCGAAATTCGCTCAGATAGTGGAAGCGCAGGGCGGAAACGCGGAGGTCGCCCGTCGCCCTCTTGAGATACTGTCCAGAGCGCAGAAAAAATATTCGCTGAAAGAGACGAAGGGCGGGTTTATTTCGCGCCTCGACGCGCTCGCGGTCGGCGAAGCGCTGCGCTCGCTCGGCGGAGGCCGGCTTAAGCTCGATGACGAGATAGACCGCGCGGCCGCGATCCGCCTCAACAAAAAAATAGGAAGCGCCGTCGCGGCGGGAGAAAGCGTCATCGACCTGTTTTACGACGACGAAGAAAAGCTGAAAGAGGCGCTCCGCTGTCTCGAAGGCTGCTGGAACGTCTCAGGAAAAGCGGAAAAGCGTAGGCTGATAATCGGAGCAATCGAGTGAAAGAGGACCAGACGGACTTCGGCAAAAAACAATTGCGGTAAAGCCGACTTTTTGATAAACTTTATCGCGGCGATGGAGGCGCTTTTCGGCCGGTGCCGGGCCCGGACTTCAAATCCGGTGGGGGGAGTTAACGACTTCCTCGGTGTGTTCGACTCGCACACGCCTCCGCCATTTTCGGGATGTAGCGCAGTCTGGTAGCGCACCTGCTTTGGGAGCAGGGGGTCGTCGGTTCAAGTCCGACCATCCCGACCACTTATATCAAGGATTTCTTAGATTTACAGAAACGTGGAGTTTTTTCATTTTAACCTCTATTTAACCTCTAATATCAATCAAAAATTCATATGTTTAAAAGTCTATCATTCTCAAAAAATCTTCTTCAGAAATTATTTCTATAGGACATCCTTTAGCCCTTAACGCTTCGGCCTTTTTAGTCTTATTACTTTTTTGTCCATCAGTGAACCTAGCGAAATCTTGGCATCCCATAACAAGATATTCGGTATTTTTGTTGACTGATTCGCTCGCGCGCCCACCTGCAAGCTCAACAATTTTATGTGCTACTTTTCGCTGCATTGATTTTAATGTTCCTGTAAAGACAAAATCACAGTCAAATAATCCGCTGGACGCAGACGCCTTTAAAGCCAAGTCCTCTGGTATTTCAATATCTTCTTCACGTTGTTTTCTACGTTGCCCCATAAACTTAGGAGACCAATGCCCATTTTCACTAATATAGCCGAAACTATATTCGGACTCACGGATTGCATCTTTTGCATATGCTCCTGCGTCAATAATAATCTGCGCGGAAGCTGCGGCATCACTTGCGGCATTATGGTGATTAAGGTCGATGTTGAGGGACGAACAAACTGTATCCAAACTAAATGATAACAAGTTTGGATGAGCGATTTTTGCAATGTTACATGAGCAAATAGTTTTACATGTAGGTTTGGGCATATCATACAGCTCTAAAGTATGCCATAAAACAGAGCAATCAAAAACCATGCTATGCGCAACTACGACATTGCCGTCTATCAAAGGCAATATTTCTTCCATTACAGAGTCAAATTCAGGCGATTTAGCCACCATTTTAGGAGTTATACCATGTATATTAATATTAAATTCGTCAAAATACCTATACTCTTTGTGGGGTCTTATCAATCGCTCAAAAGTATCTGTGATTTTATTATTCCTAACTATCGCCACACCGATTGAGCAAGGTGAGCAACGCTCTTGATTTGCAGTCTCAAAGTCAATGGCGACAAAATCAGTAGGAAGTTCCTCTATTGGCTGATAAAGGCGAGGATATGAGGGATAATTCTTTTTTTCAGATTTAACAAACTCAATCTCTTTTGTTTCTTCATTAAATCTAATACTTATACTTAACATAAGCCTCCTCCTTTATAAATTGATACCGTATTAATCAAAAATTCGTAAATCACTATACTCTACATTATTGTCTTTAGTTAGTTGAATTTTAACTTGCCATCTTTTGCGGATAGGCTTGTCGTAACATCCTGTGACGACATATTTTTTATCTGGATCGACGACAGCAATAACCACGCGTTCATCAGTAATTTCCGGGAAGCTTAAGCTTTTAGGATTTTTGAGTTCTTGCCTGATAACCGTCTTTGCATACTCATAAGCAGTTTCGTCAGTAAGTTTCGTCACGTTTTTTGTAGGCAATTGTTGTATTGTATCTGTTGTTGGTTGCTCTGCGAGTTTCTCTTTTTTAGGCAATATCGAGCCAACGGCAGCGAGGGCAAAGAGAATCACTATAGCATACGCCCAGAATTTTAGATATCTTTTCGCACGCACTTTATTTTTCTTCTGCCTCTCTTGCAAATTCATGACATTACCCTCCTCAAATCACCGGTTTCGGGTTTGAAACTCGGATTATTCGCAAGACCCTTCCGTAGACCAGAAAGAACGAATCTTCGCTGACTTGTATGTCCATGTAGTCCCTATTGGTTGAGCGGAGAATCGGTGGCTTCCCTTCCCCTTGGCTGATGATCCCCTTCACCATCAGCCGCCCGTCCAAACATACGACCATGACGTTGCCGCTCACCCAATCATGGCTGTGGTTGAACACGACGATGTCGCCGTCGTGAATCTGTGGCTCCATACTGTCTCCCTCAACCATCATACAGCTGAGCGATTTATCAGAATAGAAAGCCGACAACTTGGGATCATACACCGGCCATACTCCGACGACCTCAAGTTCTGAGACATCGACGCCGTAGCTGTTGCCATCACCTGCGCAGACCTTTATTTCTGGTGAAACCATCGGGACCATAATCATATCTTCCAACGGTATCAGGCGTGCGTTGGATTGAAGTTCGGGGCCCGGCGTGCCCACACGGGACGCCTGCGGCGGCGTTGGGTCGTCGGTTTCGCCCATCAGATAGGCGACGCTGGCGTTTAGTATATCTGCAATCTTGCCTATGGTCTCAAGGTCTGGCTCACGAGTGCCGTTCTCCCAGCGAGACACAGTATTATTACCGACCGACAGCAGCTTCGCAAGACTTACGGTCGTTATTCCTTTCATATGACGTGCTTCTTTTAATCTTTTTCCAAATATTCCTTTCATGTCCCGTATTATCCCATATCGGAACATCTATATCTACGGACATTTCGGGAGAATATAATGCTCCAAATTGGAATAAATAGGCCTATAGGCCTATTGCAATATCCCGTATTGGAATTATTATATGACGCAAAGGAGGTGTTTTGATTGTATTTGAGGCAAATAAGGGAAAGTAGAGGGTTAAGCATTAGTACTGTTGCTGCCAAAATGGGAGTAACAGAACACACAGTTTCCAGATGGGAAACTGGTAGCCGAACTCCAGATATCTCGTTTTTACAGCGTTTATCCCAAATTTATCAATGCAGTATTGATGAGATTGTGAATGGATTAAACCCTACATCCCCCCTGTCCGAGTAGGGGCAGGGGGAAGCGGAGATGGCATAGCTGAGGCGCGGGAACTTTCCGAGGCGTATGCGGGATTTTATTTCGGCATCGAGGAAGCGCTCGACCTTGGAGCAGACGGCCGCATCGACGAACCAAGAGCGCGTGCCACAGCAGAACGGCTGCTGAACGCACTCTCCGCCGCACTGGCGTAGAAACCAAAAGGAAGGGGATTGAAATGACGGCGATGCAAGTGCAGGAAGAATTGAAAGTCGTGCTGGCGGAGGCCATCAAGAAGCTGGACGAGTCGCAGGAGCGTCCGCCGAGGCTGATGACCGAGGCCGACGCGGCGAGGTATCTGAGCGTTTCGTCGGGGACGGTGCGTCACTGGCGGGAGATGGGCACGGGCCCCGACTTTTTGATCCTGCGGGGCGGCGTCGAAGGAGCGAAGCGGTGCATCATCCGCTACGACATCGGCGATGTCGATAAATGGCTGGCCGAGCACCCAAGGAGAAAGGAGACGACATGGAAGCAATAGCGCAAAGCGCGTTTTTCGCGCAGTGGGTCGCTCCGAACATCGAAGTCGCATACATGGCGTTCTTCGCGGGGATCGCGGGGCTCGCCTGGGTGGCGGTACAGGCGCTTCGAGAAGCGTGGCGCAGGTGAACCGCGAACTCATCTGCGGCGACTGCAAGCTCTGGGACTGTGCCGACCGCGGGTTTTATGGCTCCAACCTGTGCAGATGCGAACATCGAGATATTCAAAAACAGCGACTGGTTCCAGTGGATGGAGATCGAAGTCGAAATATCTCAGCCGAAGGCCGCCGGAGAACAGCCGCTCTTCCTGCTTTCCTGCCCCAAATTCCCGCGCTACCTACAGGCGGCGCAGGAAAACCTCTACGAGCAGATGAAAAAAGAGCTCGACGGCTGGCTCGTCGTGCAGGGAAGCCCGACAGACCGCCCGGCAAAAGACTAAAAAAAGAGAGTCCGGCGGGGGAGCACATCCTCCGTCGGACCCAAACCAGAAAACACAGCTGAATTATAACATGCAGGAGGATCAGAACGCCACATGACGAAAAAAGTATACATCGCCCATCCCTTTCGCGGTAAAAAGCCCTACACGGAAGAGCAAATCCGGGAAAACACCCTTCGCGTCACCAAACTGTGCCACGCGATATTCAAAGACGTCCCCGACGTCGTGCCCGTCAGCCCCGTGCACGCCTTCAGCTTCGTCGACCCCTTCCGCGACGACCAAAACAAAGTACTCGACTGCTGCGGCGAGCTGCTCTCCACATGCGACGAGATATGGGTCTTCGGCGACTGGCTGTCGTCGATGGGCTGCATATTCGAAGTCGGGACCTTCTGCCGCCGCGACGAAGGCGGCATCGCCTTCTGCACCTTCGACGAAGAAACGAAACGGATAAAAAAAGCAGCCGCCTTCGACCTCACCATAGATAAATCCGACGTGATAGCCTACATCCTCGACCAGCGCCAGCGGGCCTTCGGAGGAGAAAGGGAAAAATGAGAAAAACAAACACACGCATAGGCACGGGGAAGAGGTACGTCTACAAGGGGCGCGTACTTTTCGTCCGCGAATACGAGACGGTCAACAGCACGGCGTGGGGCGTTTATTTTGTGGACAAGAAAGGCTTTGAGCGCATGTACATGTCGCACACGGAGCCCGCGATAACGCTCGGCTACCAGTCTGAAGAAAACGCGCAATACGCGCTAGACCAGTTCGCCGCGGCATACAACCTGCCGGAGGCGGAGCGAAAGGAGCGAGCCCATGCCTGAGCCGCTGATAGTCGCGGGAATTTCGGTAACGGTAAAAGCGTTCAAGGCGCTCGCGTTTTTATACGCTGCGGCGTGCGGACTGGACTGAGGGGGGTAGGAAGATGAATAAAATGCGGGAAATCAAATTCAGGGGGCACAACGCGCATCACTGGTGTTATTGGCGGCTTGACATCATCGTTTTACCCGAAAGCGTCGGGCAATACACAGGATTTTTGGACGCCCAAGGCAACGAAATATACGAAGGCGACATAATCAGCTTCCCCGACTGGGTGACTGACGAATTCGGCGACTTCGTGCCGGTGAAAAACATAGCGCGCGTAATATTCAACACCGTCTCCGGCGCTTGGGAGATAGAAGACTGCCTGCACCGGCGCGGCTCAACGAGCCCGATGCTGAGCCTGCTGCCGAGGGACGGGCTGAAAGTCATCGGGAACATGTTCGAGAACGCAGAAATGCTGAAGGGGGGAAGCGAAATGAGCAAGGGCGATGCGTTTGATTTCGCAGCAAAAATATTGCAGACGGGCGAGGGGACGGACCGTGAGAAATTCTTAGCCCGCGCGGTGGTGCGCCGCACGAACGAAGTCACCGAACTGAAAGAGACGCTCGACTATGCGGCGGCGGATATTGCGGAGTTGAAAGACAAACTCCGCTGGAGGAAGCAGAACGAAGAGCCGGCGCCGACGGGCGCGAAGGTGATTATCCGCTATCAGGATTACGACGAAATAAAGATGCGCATCGCGTGCATGGAAGATATGCTCGACCCAGACGGGGAGCCCTGCTACGTGGATATATGCTGGCGTCCGCTGGATTTGCCGGAGGAGGAAAAACAACGATGGACGGAAAATGGATATACAACGACGACGAAAGCGGCGTTTGGAACAAATGCGATGAGGCATATGACACACGTGAAGAAGCAATAGCCGCGGGCAGGGAGGCGGCTAAAGAGTATGGCTGGACTGATTTGTTTGTAGCTCGCAAGGAAATCGCCAAGCCTAAAATAAGCATTGATGCCTACGAAATACTCAACAACGCTGCCCTTGAACTTAATGACAGATACGGTTTCTGTACCGAACTCGGAGAATGCTTTTTATCAAGCTTTTCGGATACAGAGCGTTCTTTGTTACAGGAAATGCTGGACAAGGCAATGACGGAATGGCTAAAGAGTATAAATTATCAATCTGGGCTGTTTATCTGCTGCGAGATGGAGCGGGTACCCATTGGCGAGGAGGAAACAAAATGACATATATCGAAAAAGTGATGCCGTTGATTAAGTTCGATAAGGAACTGCTTACGGAGGAACAGGCGGAGAAATTGAAAGAAGAAATGCAGCCTGTCATAGGGGCCAACTTTTGCCCAGGAGATTTTATTATCGGCGGGCCTATGCAGATGAATCATACCTGCCCTAAATCTATCCATTGCTGGATTTGTTGGCATCAGGAGGCAGATGAACAATGAGCCCGGAAGAAATAAAAGCCATACGGCTTGACGCAGGCCTGTCCAGGGCGGAGTTTGCGCGTCTTCTTGAAGTTTCTCCGCAATCCGTGTCACTGTGGGAGCGTGGAGGTTGTTCCGTGAACACCATTAACGAGAAAAAAATCCTGAACACGGCAAAAAAAATCAAGGATAAAAGGATACTCGAAAACGTTGAAAAATTAGGAACTATCCTTGATGCACTTGCAGATGATGTTGCGGGAAGGGGCGTTCTCAAGATGGAGCTAAGTTGGATCAATGGACAGGAGGTTTTGGGTGATGAGTGAAACGATGACCCGCGATTTTGAAAAACAATTCCCGCTGCCGTTTGAGTACGATTCGAAACGCAACATTATCAAAGATAAAAACGGCAAAATGATGATGCTCATGCCTTTCGCAGTAATGACTCTTGAGCAAATAGAGCATTGTGATGCTCTCGGTACATACCTCGCCGCCTGCGCCAACCTGATGCCGGAAGCGGTGGAAATCATAGAAACATTTATCGCGCTTTATGAAGAAGTAGGCCGCCAATATAACGTGGTAGCCGCAATAAAAACAGGGAGTGGCAAAGAAATCAAGGCCCCGCTGTTCGATTTAGTCAGGCAACGCTGCGAGGACTTCCTCGCCAAGCTCGAACAGGAGCCGGAATGAAAGCCCTCGGCAACGCGGTCGTGCCGCAGCAGGCGTATCCGATATTTCGGGCGATAGCGGAAATGGACAGGTTAGAAAGGAGCCGCATAAATGCCTAAAATCCTCGACGCTTGTTGTGGAGCGAAAATGTTCTGGTTCGACCGCGAAAATCCCGACGTCGTCTATATGGACGAGCGCCGGCTGGAAACTACGCTCTGCGACTGGCGCGAAGATTTGCGCAAGGGCTTCGCGGAATGTTTCCGGGTACTCCGACCGGACGGCGTCCTCGTCTTCAAATGGAGCGAAGCGCAGGTCCCGCTGAAAGAGATATTGCCGCTTGTAGGACATAAGGCGCTTTTCGGCGAACGAAGAAGCCGCAAGCATTGGATTGTGTTTATGAAGGGAGACGACAAATGAACTACACCATAACCGAAAAACAGCTCGACGAGCTGAAAAAGCTGCTGGAAAGGCTGGAAGAAACTCCGCGGGAAAAGGCAGACGAAGAAAACGAGTTGATCCAGTGCGAAGGCGGCAATCCGATAGAAACCCTTCGCGACATCTTGTCCGATGCGCTCGCCGAGCCGCTGCGCGAGCTGAAGTTCTGGATCGAGGACGTCGAGCGACAGGAGGCGCCTGCATACTCACCGGCGGCAGTACGGCATCGGGCCGGGGTACGTGGTCATGGGGATAAAGCTGTTAAGAAATGAGGCATAGGCATGGATAAAAAGATCGAACAGATGAAAATAATCTCCGACCCCGAGGAAAATATCGCGGCGGAAGACGGCTGCATAAGCGACGGGCGCGGCGGATTCTGGTTCTGCATCTTGGACAACGCCGTCATGCGCGATACGGGCATATCGTTCTGCGCCCGCGGCATCTACGCGCTGCTTGCGACCTATGTCGATACGAAAAACAGATCGTGGCGGCTGAAAATCGACACCATAGCCTCCGTCGCCGGCATCAGCCGACGGCAGGTCCAATACGCGCTGAAAGAGCTGTCTGCTCGCGGCTACATCGCAGTCACGCCGGTCTACGAAGGCGGCCGCAGGAAGGCCTCGCGCTACACGCTCATCGGGCATGACGCGCCCGCCGCGCGTGAACAAGAGTTTAAAAAAGAAGAGGAAGGGCCGGAGGAACAACCGGATATAGAGCGCAATATATGCACCCACGAAAATATAGAGTGCAATATATGCACTCATAGGGGTGCACATATTGCACAGCGTTTACCAGAACCCGTATTACCAAAGCCAGAAGATATACCCCCTATAGCCCCCCGTGAGTCGGAGGCGAAACCGAAAACAAAAAAAGTTTCGGAGCGCGCCCCATACACTCCGGGGTTCGAAGCCTTCTGGAAGGCATACCCGAACACGCGCTGCTCCAAGCAGAAAGCCCTTCGCGCGTGGCAGGACTGCATCTCCGGGAAGAAGCGCGCCTCACCAGCCGCTCCGGACGAGCTCATCCGCGCGGCTAAAATCTACGCGCGCGAATGCGGCGAACAGTGCCGCGAGCAGCGCTACATCCTGCACGCCTCGACATTCCTCGGCCCTGACGAACACTGGCGGGTCTACCTGCAGCCGGGGCAGAGCTGCGGCGCGGGCATGGCGGGCATGGACATTACTTTCCGCGAAGTGGACATCGACCGCTTCAGGAAGGGAAACGGTGAAATCGATGCAAAGGCATACGAACGGGCTCGGCGCGGGCTTGACTGAGACCCTCTCGCTCTTCGACCGTGTACTTGAGGCGCGCGAGTGGGCGGCGGAGAACGTCGTGGAATGCCTCGACGACTGCGACGAGGGAGCGCGCCTCGCGATATCCCCCTTCGGCGAGCGCATAGTCGTCCCCTGCCCGCTTCTCTCGCGGGAGTGCAGCCGCGGCAGGCGCTTTTTGGCGCGAGGCAGAGCCTTCGCGATAGCCAGCATCCCCGCGGAAATCCCGAAACGCTTCCGCGACACAGTCGGCTTCGCACGCGACACGGTAGCGCTCACGGGCGCGCGCCTCTGGAACGGCCGGGGCTTCCTCTACCTCTACGGCGGCACCGGCGCGGGGAAATCCTTCGCCGCGGCGTGGCGCGTCTACCACGACCTGCAGTTGCAGGTCGAAAAAGATTGGAGCACGCCGCGCAAATGGCCGGAGTCGGTGAAGATGCGCGCCGGCTGGTACTCGGCTTTTTCCGTATGTCTCGAGCGTCAAAACCTCTACGCCGCCGAAGCCGCGCCGATGCTCATCCTCGACGACCTTGGCTGCGAGGCGCAGACCCCGAGCAACAAAAGCATAATCAACGAGCTCGTCGCCGCGCGCTACAACGAAATGCGCCCGACGATAATCACATCCAACCTAAGCCTGCACGACCTTGAAAGCCACTACGGCGTGCGCCTCTACGAACGAGTGATCCAAAACGGCCGCACGATAGACTGCGGCGGCTACAACATGCGCCTCGAAAGCGATAGCGAAGAAAATGCCTGACATGCCTGCGCTTTCGGAAGTCATAAGCCTAATCAAATTCATCGTCAGCAATTTTGACGACGGGCTCGCGATGTTGCTCGGACGTGCGGAACCGCCAAGCTCCGCCGATATCTACGATCGAAGGCGCTCGGCGCAGCCCGACTACGGCGTAAGGATTTCAGGGGGCGAAAGAGTGCCGCGCGCGCAGATGATTCTCGAAACGGCGCAGGAAGAAATAATTCAAAAACTTGGCGGCTGGCAAAACATTACACATGGATTCCGCCGCTATCGCGATCTCTATCCGGAAACGTGGAAGCTTTTTGAGATGCACTGCCTCTTCGTGCGCCATGGCGGCATGGTGCGTGACGGTAACGGCGGCGCGACGGCGATGATCGGGCAGCGTTTCGACGGCATTACAGCCAAGACACAGCGCCGCCGTCGTAATGCCTTTATCCGCACCATCGCCCTTTTTCTCATCACAAGGCCAGAGGACGATAAATTCAGGCTTTATGACGATCCGCTGTTATACAAAAAAATAAACTAAAAAAATAGGTGTCCTCACTAAGGCCCTAACTAAGTTTTCTAAAAGGTATATAATTATAGCATCGGACGGCGATAGATAAAAAGATAAGCCCTGCTCATAGATGCGGGCTTATTTTTTATCAAGAGGCGAGGCGGGAAGAGTTGACGGCTCTTTATCCCGCCTCTTTCGCCTATGTGTTATAGCCACATAGACTACTAACAGTATACTTCAAAGAGGTCTATGCGTCTATATGTTATATTTTAAAACGGAAAACGGAGTGCTGTATCAGGGCGACTGTATGGAACTTCTGCACGCCACGGTTCGCAACGGCAGCGTGGATATGGTGCTTTGCGATCTGCCATACGGAACTACGAATTGCGAATGGGATAAGCGTCTGCCGTTGACGGCGCTGTGGCATGAGTATAGCCGAATCGTGAAGGAGAACGGTGTGGTCGCGCTGACGGCGCAGCAACCCTTTGCGACGGATTTGATCATGACGTCTGGGCGTGTGATGAAGTTCAGGTATGAACTTATCTGGGAAAAGTCGAAGGCATGCGGGTTTCTTAATGCGCATAAGATGCCTCTCCGCGCACATGAAAACATCCTCATATTTTATAGAAAACTGCCCTATTACATGCCCCAAATGGGAAAGGGCGCGCCTTACCGCACGAGGCACGGAAAAGAGAAAAAGACAAGCATTTATCACTTCAACGGCATCAGGACTGAGACGGTCAACACGGGTACGCGTTATCCGCGCAGCGTTTTGCGCTTCCCGACGGAGTCCCATACCGCACATCCTACGGAGAAACCGCAGGCTCTTTTCGAATGGCTCATCAGGACGTACACGCGAAAGGGCGAGACTGTGCTCGACAACTGTATGGGCGGTGGTACCACGGCGGCGGCCTGCGAAGCGCTGGGGCGCAAATGGATCGGCATGGAAATGGAAAAACAATGGTGCGATGCCGCTAAAGAACGCCTTGCGCGGCAAGGTTGTGTGTTCATAAATTCTAAATGATTATCCCCCTCTCTCCTCCCTGAGAGTGCCCCGCCCTTCACAATGGGCGGGGCTTTTATAAAGAAGGTGATGGCTTGAAATTAGTCCAGCCGATACGAAAGGTCGCGCAGATAAAGCGCATGAAAGAGATAGCATCGGCGCGTCCGAGAGACCTTTGCCTGCTGGAAATGGGGTTTCATACGGGGTTGCGCGTGCAGGACCTTCTTTCGCTCCGCATCTCGGATGTAGCGCGGAAGATCGGCGGCAAGTGGCAGGTGGCACGCTCTTATGTCGTGAACGAACAGAAGACGCGCAAAGGGAAGCAGGTAGAAATCGTCAAGTCGGCGCGCGACGCGATAGAGCGTCAGCTTGACGCGCTCGACGCCTGCGGCATGGCGGCGTCCGGGGGATGGCTCTTCCCGTCTCCATATAGGCGGGGGATCAAACCGTTGTCGCGCCGACAGGCGGGAAGGTTGATAAAGACAATCGCCATGCGAGCCGGCGTCACGGAGCCTGTCGCATGCCATTCGCTGCGCAAGAGCTTCGGATACCACGCGTTTCGCTCCGGTGTTGACATTATGTATCTAAAAGAGATTTTCAACCACTCCGATATCGCCGTCACAAAACGCTATATCGGGATAACTCAAGATGAACTAAACTCGGTCTACCAGCGGATTGGCGCGATAATGGCCTGACTTACCCTTCATTGGTCAAACCGCCGGAAATAGCCGGGCGGAAATACTCAAGTCCAGAAGCGAGAAAATCCGCTGTGTATCCGTGTATTCTTGCAGTCGGCGCAGCGTCGTTCAAATGTCCCACAATATAAGATATGGGACATTGGTATTGTTTATGGGCGTTTTTCGCGTTGTGGTAACTAAAAGTAAATAAAACAAGAGGTGATTCGAATGCCGAAAGCGGTGAAGAAGCCCTGCGCTTTTCCAGGGTGCGGCGTGCTGGTCGAATACAACGTGCGCTATTGCGCCGCGCATAAATATTATGAATCAGAGCGGCAGGCGGAAAGCAACCGCGTGTATGACCGCAGCCGACCGGAACGCCATCGTTTCTACCACTCTCACGAGTGGCAGAAGATACGCCGGCGTTTTCTCGCGCGGCATCCTCTCTGTGAAGTGTGTCTGCGGAATAATCAGATCAACGCTGCGGTCATAGTCGACCATATAGTGGAGATTTCAGACGGTGGATCGCCTACCGACCCCGCAAACCTTCAGGCTCTGTGTGTGTTCCACCACAATCAGAAGACAGCGGCGGAGCGGAAAAAACGCCGCTACAAGACAGAAAAATAAAAGTTGTGGCACGGTTGACCTGCAGTCGCTTGTGGTAGGTCCACTGGGGGGAGGGGTAGGTCAAATCTCTGGTCGTTTCCACTCTCAGACCGAGCTCGAAGCGCTGCGGAAACGCGCCCGAAATGTGGAAAAAGGAGGGGGAGGGAAGATGCCGGTAAAAGGTAGGAAGCCGAAACCGGAGGCGATAAAGAAGCTCGGCGGCAGAAGCCATAAGAAGAAGGAGCCGCCGCTCGTCGAGCTGCCGATGGACGCTCTTACGGACGCCGGCGACTTGGCGATGCCGGGCGAAAAAGAGCTTTGGGCGAGCCTCGTCGAAGCGGGCGTGGCGAAAAAGAGCGACAGACAGGCGTTTGTGCGCTACATAGATATGATTTCGGTCTACGTGAAAGCCCGCAGCGACGTCGAGGAGCGCGGGGCAGTCCTCGACGTAGGCACGAAAAACGAGAGGAATAACCCTTCTTGGCGGATCATGCGGCAGGCGCAGACGGAGCTGCTTAAGCTCGAGGTGGAGTTCGGGCTTACGCCTTCGGCGAAACAGCGCGTAATGAAGGCTCTGCTCTGCGACAACAAAACGGGAGGCGACGGCGGTTATGCTGCAATCAGGCGCGGGGCGTCCTCGTGAAAATTCCCTGCGCTGGGCGCTTCGCTATATAGATACAGCCATAAACGACAAGGTGCCGGTCTGTAAGTGGGTGAAGCTCGCCGTCAGGCGTCACGTGGACGACCTGAAGACGGCGGGGAAGCGCGGTTATTATTTCGACGAGAAGGAAGCCGAACGAGTGCTGAAGTTCTTCTCTTTTCTGCACCACTCTAAAGGCGAGTGGGCGGGGAAGCCGTTCATCCTTTCGCCGTGGGAGCAGTTCGTGACTTACTGCCTCTACGGTTGGCGGCGGAAAAAGGACGGGCTGCGGCGTTTTCGCACGTCTTATCTCGAAGTTGCGCGCAAGAACGGCAAATCCACTTACGCGGCGGGGAACGGTATTTATCTGCTCGACGGCGACGCCGAGCCGGGCGCGGAGGTCTACACTGTCGCCACGAAACGCGACCAGGCGAAGATAATCTTCACGGAAGCGCAGCGCATGGTGCGAGGTTCGGCGGACCTGCAGAAATATATAACGGTCAACGCGAGCAATATGTACGTCGCAGATTCAATGTCGAAATTTGAGCCGCTGGGCTCGGACAAGGACACGCTGGACGGGCTGAACGTACACGGCGGGATAATCGACGAGCTGCACGCGCACAAGACGCGGGACGTCTACGACCTGCTCGAAACGGCTACAGGCGCGCGGCGGCAGCCGCTTATCTTCTCCATCACGACCGCCGGCGTGAATCAGAACGGCATATGCAGGGAGAAGCATAACCATACGGAGAAGGTCTTGCAGGGGATTTTGCCGGACGATGAGTTTTTCGGCATGATATATACGCTGGACGACGGCGACGATTGGGAAGACGAATTCAATTGGATGAAGCCGAATCCGAATCTCGGCGTCTCCGTGCATGTCGACGACCTGCGCATGAAGGCGCGCAGGGCGAGGCATTCTCCGGCTTCGCTGAATCCGTTCCTGCGGCTGCATATGAACGTGTGGACGAACGCCGAAAGTGTTTGGATAACGCCGGACAGATGGAATGAGACGGCGGGCGAGGTCGACGCACAGGCGCTCGCGGGGTGCGAATGCTACGGGGGGCTCGACCTTTCGACGACGACGGATATTTCAGCGCTGACGCTGACGTTCCCTATGCCGGACGGCTCATATAAGAATCTCTATGAGTTTTGGATACCGAAGGACCGCATCGAGGAGCGCGTGCGGCGCGACCGCGTGCCCTATGACGTATGGGTGCGCGACGGGCTGATCCATGCGACCGACGGGTCGGTGATCGACTATGACTTCATCGAGCACCGCATCCTCGAACTGTCGCGGCTCTATAGGATGCGCGAACTGGCCTATGACCCTTACAACGCGACGGAGATAACCAATCACCTGATAGACAACGGCGTTGAAATGGTCGTTTTCAGGCAGGGGTTTGTGAGCGTTTCGCCGGCGGCGAAGCAGTTGGAGATACTCATCATGTCGCAGAAGTATCATCACGGCGGCAATCCTGTGATGAACTGGATGATGAGCAACGTCGTCATCCGGCAGGACCCGGCGGGCAACATAAAGTTAGACAAGGAAAAGAGCCGCGAGAAGATAGACGGCCCCGTCTCGGCGGTTATGGCGATAGGGCGCGCCACGGCGCAGGGCGGCAAGGCCCCCAGCGTTTATGAGCTTCGCGGCGTGGTCTCGATATAAAGGAGGCGTTGATATGTGAGTTTATTGACGAGGTTTAAAAGGGCGCTGTCCGCGCTGAGAGAGGAGCCGAGGGACCCGATAGAGCGCTGGCTCATGGGGCTGCCGATGTTCAAGGCGCTTTCGCAGGCGGGGATAGAGATCGGGGAGTCCGACGCGGTGAAGATAATGGCCGTATATGCCTGCATCCGCGTGATCGCTTCGGAGATAGCGGCTACGCCGGTCCAGTTCCTGCGCAACACGCCTACCGGGAAGGAGCGGGTCCCCGGAAGGCTCGCCACGCTTCTGCGCTATGAGCCGAACCCGGAGATGACGGCGTCGGATTTCAAGCGGACGATGACGCTGAATCTGGAACTTTGGGGAAACGCCTACGCCGAGATAGTGAGGAACAGGAGCGGGGAGATAACCAGCATCTGGCCGATTCCCGCGTGGCGCGTGACGAAGAAGCGCGACGAAAAGAAAAACCTCTATTATTCGGTCATGGTCGAGGGCGGGACGGCTGCGACGCTGAAGGACTCGCAGATGTTGCACCTGCGGGCGATGGGCTCGGGCATCGTCGGCATGAGCTTCGTAGCGCTGGCGCGCGACGCGCTGGGGTTGGCTCTCGCCGCCGAGGTCTACGGCTCCAATTTCTTCAAGAACGGCGCGATGGCCTCCGGCATCGCAACTTATCCGAGGGCTTTGAGCCAGGAGGCGCTCGATAATTTCAAGACGTCGTTCCGCGAGAGCTATGAGGGACTGACGAACGCGCAGCGCATCATGTTCCTTGAGGAAGGTTTAAAGTTCCAGCAATTGACTATCCCGAACAACGCGGCGCAGTTCTTGGAAACGCGGACGTATCAGATGTTGGAGGTCTGCCGCTTTTTCGGCGTGCCGCCGCACAAGATAGCGATACTCGACCGTGCGACGTTCAGCAATATCGAACATCAGAGCATGGAGTTCGACCAGCAGTGCATACAGCCGCGAATCATCCAGTGGGAGGAAGAGTTGCGGCGCGTATTGCTGACGAAGGCGGAAAAAGAGTCGGGATGTTTTTTCAAGTTCAATCTCAATTCACGCTGGCGTGTGGCCCTCGCCACCAAAACGGCCTATTACACCAGCATGCGGCAGAACGGGATTCTCAACGCCAACGAGATTCGCGAGCTCGAGGATATGAACCCGATACCAGCGGAAGACGGCGGCGACGATTATCTCATCAACGGCAACATGATCCCGATCACGGCGGCCGGACGGCAGGACGCCCCAGGTCAGAAAGGAGGAGGCGAATGAAGCGAAAGTTTTCGATCGGCGCGCCGCTTTTTCTCATGCCCGGCGACGACCTGCGGAATTACGTGGAAGATTGGCTCGATGAGCCGAAAGACGTGCGCAGGGCGGCCGCTAACGACATCGACGGCGCGGTGGTCGACGCAGGGGTGATGACGTTGAGGCTGAACGCCTATGTAACGGCCAATATGGTGCAGTATTTCCACGCGATAGAGAACAGTTACAACTCGAAGATCGCGGGCCGGTGCAATGAGGTCAGGATTTCCCTCAACACTTACGGCGGCACTGTGACCGACGGTTTTGAGATCGTCGATATGGTGCGCGAATGGAACGCCAGGCGCGACGTAAAGATATCGATGATCGGCGCGGGAGCCGTCTACAGCATGGGGGTCCCCATCATGCAGGCGGCGGAGAGGCGGTATTCGTATCCCAACGCCGAGTATTTGATTCACCCGGTGTCGGCGTTTCTTTACGGGACCCGCGAGCAGATAGAGGACGGGCTGACGAGCGTGAAGAACAGCGAGACGGCCATCGTCAATCTCATCGCCGCGCGATCAGGTATGTCGGCGAAAGAAGTCTCCGAGATGATGCGGCGCGATTCGTATCTCACGGCGGAGAAGGCGCTCGATCTGGGGCTGATCGACGAAATCATAAATCTCGACGACGACGGCGGCGAAGAAGACGCGGCGCAGGCTGATAGGCGCGCGCAGGAGATGCGGGCGCTGGAAATTTATCTTACGGAGGTAATGTAGATGGACAAAGTTGCAAGGCTTAGGGACATCGTGGCGAAAATGAAAGAAATGAACGCCGCGGGGAATGTGGATCAGGCGAAATGGGACGAGCTTCAGAAGGAGGCGGCGCAGCTCAAGGCGGATATCGCGGCCGAAGAAGAGCGCCGCAGGTCGCTCGAGGAACTCGACGGATTTGTAAACGAGGCGCCGGAACCGGCTTCGGGACGTCCGGGCGTAAGGGCGCCGCTGACGTCCAAGGACAAGAACGAGCGCCCGTTCAACACGCTCGGCGAGCAGTTGCAGGCCGTGGCGCGCCTTTCCGGGCGCGAAGACGTGAATTACCCCGTCGACCAGGCCGAGAACCGCATGAAGGCGGTAAACGCCGCCGCCGGCGTATCGACGACGCTGTCGGGAGAGGTCGGATTCCTCATTCAGACGGATTTCGCGACGACGCTGCGCGAATCCGCCGTAGAGGAGGGGCAGCTCTCTTCGCGCGTCGACCGCCAGCCGATAGGGCCGAATTCCGACAGCTTCGAATATATGGAGGCTAAGGACAAAGACCGCAGCAAGGGGCCTTGGGGCGGCGCTTTCGCCGTCTTCCGCAAGGGCGAGGCGGAAGTGATGACGGGCGGTAAGACGGCTGCTATGGAGCCGCGCGACGTCCGCCTGGAGGATATGTACGGGCTGCTGTACGTGACCAACCGTTCGCTGCGCGACGCGACTGCGCTGACGGCGCTGATCCAGCGCGGATACCGCGCGAACTTCGCCTTCAAGCTTGACGCGGAAATATACGAAGGCACGGGCGCGGGGCAGTGCCTCGGATTCATGAACAGCCCGGCGCTGGTGACTGTCGCCAAGGAATCGGGGCAGGCGGCGGATACCATCGTGAAGGAGAATATCCTGAAGATGTTCTATTCGATGCCGGCGAGGTATGTCCAGCGCGCGGTGTGGCTGGTGTCGCAGGTCGGAGTGCAGGAGGCCCTGCCGCTCCTGATGCTGGGGGACGTGCCGATCTATATTCCGCCGACTGGTCTGAGCGGCGGGCTGTACGGCACGCTGCTCGGCAGGCCGATAATCCCCTGCGAGCGCTGCCCGCAGATAGGGGATAAGGGCGATATCATTTTCGCCGACCTGAGCCAGTATCTGCTGATCGAGAAGGGCGCGACGGAGATCGAAACGTCGATCCACGTGAAGTTCGTGACGGACGAGACGGCTTTCCGCTTCATCCAGAGGAACAACGGGCAGCCGTGGGATTCGGCGCCGTATACGACGCTCAAGGGCAACAAGAAGATGAGCCCGTTCGTCTGTCTGGCGGAGAGGGCGTAAGGAGGAATCGACATGGGTAGATTTTCGCTTGCGGAAGAGACTCGGATCGTAGAGGCGATAGCCCCCTGCACGGGGGCCGCGGCGGCGGCCGGGGACTATATAAATATGAGATATACGCCGCGCGTCGCGATAGTGGTGCATATCGCCCAGGGCAACGCGGCGACGGTGGCGCTCACCATCGAACAGGCGAAGGCGGCGGCCGGCACGGGGTCGAAGCCCATAACGGAGGGAGTGCCGATATGGGCGAACGAGGACTGCGCCGCCGACGATAAGCTGACGGAAAAAGACAAGGCTGTGGGCTTCACCACTTCGGCGGCGCTAAAGAACAAAATAGTCGTCTTCCACGTTGATACCGACGTTCTGGACAAGGCGAACGGCTATGAATGGATATGCATCAAAGCCGCCCAGTCCAACGCCGCCAATCTGATTTCGGCTGAGTATATAGTAGGAGATCTGCGTTACGGCGCGCAGGACAGCCCGTCGCTCATCTCCTGAATTTATGAGGGGCCCCGCGCCCCTCTTTGCTTATGGAGGTGAGGCAAATGACGGAGCCGATAACGCTCGCGGAGGCGAAGAGCCATCTGCGCGTGCTGCATGACGACGAGGACGCGTATATCGAGATGCTGATCGCGGCGGCCAGGGAATATGCGGAGAATTATCAGAACCGCGTGTACGTCGAACGGACGGACGTCAATGGCAATCCCGTTGAGGCGGAGGCTATGCCGGCGATGGAGAAAGCGGCCTGCCTGCTGCTCATCGGTCACTGGTTCGAGCACAGGGAAACGGTGAATATAGGGAGCGCAGCGACGGAGGTCCCGTTAAGCGCCACTATGATTCTCAACCTGCGAAGGAATCTGCCGATATGAACCCGGGGCGCCGCGACAGGAAGATAGCGATCGAGCGCCCCGTATCGACGCAGGACGATCAGGGCGGGCGCGCGAAGACGTGGCGGACCGTCTGCACGGCGTGGGGCGAGTTCAAACGCCCGCGCATGAATACAGCGGTGGTGCAGGGCGGGGTCGCCGCCGTGATCGCGCATGAGATAGTGATCCCCGCGTGCGACGTGCGCCCCGGGTATCGGGTGGTTTACGGCGAGAGGATATACCGCGTGCTCGGCGTGAGCGCCGACGACAGGCGCTATGTCACGCTCGTCTGCGAGGAGGTCGAGCATCATGCGGGTTGATGTGACGGCGTCAAGCGCCGCTATACGCAAAGCGCTCGGGGATATAAGTATCTATGACGCTAAGTCGCGGCTTGGGCTGGAAAGGGCGATAAATAAAGCGGTAAAGCGCATGGCTTATCGCACGCGGGCAAGGGTGCCGCACCGGCGCGGAGCTTTGCGGAGGTCTATTTTCATGTCGTTCAGCCGCGTAAGGTGCAGCGGCGAATTCGGTGCAAAAAAACCGCATGCGCATCTCGTCGAACGGGGAACACGCGGGCACTGGATAAAGCCGAATAAAAAGAAGGCGCTGAAAATCGTCGACCAGCACGTTCGGCGCTTTGTCCGCCGCGCCGTCTATATCCCTGCGATTCCCGCCAGACCTTTTGTAGAGCCGGCGTATAAGGCGGAGGAGCCGAGACTGATAGACGAAATAGCTAAGGTCATGAAGGAGGCGCGTTAAGGTGCTGATAAACCGTATCCCGATGTGTACCTTTCAGCGCGCGGTCTACGCGCTGCTGACGGCGTACCAGACGACGCCGGTCTATGACGACGTCGGCGATACCGAGACGGCGGATGTCGATTATCCCTGTGTGTCTTTCGGCGCCTACCGATGCGAGCCGAACGGAGCGAAGGATGTCGTTATCTTCGACGTCACGCTCGATCTCGAGATATGGTCGAATTATGAAGGCAAAAAAGAGATAAACGAAATAGCGGACGATTTGGCGGCGGTCTATACGTCCTATGGGCTGGATTTATCCGGCGACGGGTTTATCGCCGTCGCACAGGGCATCGAGTCGCTCGAGGCGTTTCCCGAGGAGGAGCACGGCTATCACGGGACGCTGACGGTCGCCGCAAAGATTCAGTATAGGGGGAGGTGACAGGGGATATGCCGGTGACATTGCCAGACAACCCGAATACGTCGAACGCGCAGGTCGGGAAGGATTTTCTGTTGAAAATAAATCTTGGCGACGCGTCCTATCCCACTTGGACGATCATCGGCGCGCAGCGCAGCACGGACTTGAACAGGACGGCTGACAGCATAGACGTATCGCATAAGACGTCGGGCAGCTGGAAGGGCTTCAAGGCGGGGCTTCGCGGCTGGAATATCGACTTGGGCGGGCTGGTGTTGCTGGGCGATACGGGGCTGGAAGCGCTTGAGGCGGCGTATGAGCAGGGTATAGAGATCAACGTCTGCTTCATGTATCCGGACGGCTCTATCCAGGAGGGATGGGGCTCTATCACGGAGCTTTCGATATCCACGCCGCACGACGGGGCCGCAGAGATTTCCGGCACCGTCGAGGGCAACGGGCAGCTCACGCCGCGCCGCGTAATAGCGGACGGCGGAGGCGCGCGCGTCTACGCTGGGGCGCAGGATGAAACTATAGACGGCGGCGTCGCGGATACAACGGACTACGACGCAGTCGTAGACGGCGGCACGGCCGCAGATTAGAAGGAGGAATAAGACATGCCGGTAATACTGCCGACCAACCCGAATACGTCGAACGCGCAGGTCGGGAAGGATTTTTTGCTAAAAATAAACACGGGGCAGGCGGTAAGCCCCACATGGACCACGGTCGGGGGGCAAAGGTCGGCCGATCTGAACCGCAACGCGGACAGTATAGACGTTTCGCACAAGACGTCGGGCAGCTGGAAGGGCTTCAAGGCGGGGCTGCGGGGCTGGTCGATAGACTTAGGCGGGCTGGTGCTGCTCACCGACGCGGGCGTCGAGGCGCTGGAAACCGCCTTCGTGCAGGGCAAGGAGGTCAACATAGCGCTCTTTTACCCGGACGGCACGAAGCAGACGGGGTGGGGCTCCATAACGGAGTTTTCCATCAGCAGCCCGCACGACGGAGCTGCCGAGATAAGCGGGACCATAGAAGGCAACGGCCCGTTGAGTGAAAGGGCGTAAAGAAGCGCCCCTCGGAAGGGGCGCTCTTTTATACGCCGAGGCGGGAACGCAACGTTTCTTGTAGGGCCTGCGAGAAGTTGATCTTGGCGTCCATCGCCATGCGGTTGAGCCATGCGGGAACCGTCACCGTGCGGTTGACGCTCCTGTTGTTGAGACGGTCGCGGACGACCGGCATCCAGACGTCGACGAGTATCGCCTTCTGATTTGGCTCCAGGGCGATATTGGATATTTCCGTTGCGTCCGGAATGGCGTCATTGTCCTCCTCCATTCCAAACAGATGGAGCCCCATGGCTTCGCGGGCGTTTTTAAGGGCCTCCTCCTGGGAATGCGCACAGGGAAGGCAGCCCGGAAGATCGGGGAACTCTATAGAAATGCCGTCATCCGCGAAATCCAGAATTGCGGGGAAAACATAAGTATCTTTTCTCATGCGGACCGCTCCTTTCTTGATAAGCGGGGCTATTTCAGCCCCGCCTGTTTCAGTATCGCGTGATAGGTCTTTTTAGGGACGTCCTTGACCGGGTGCGTTACAGTTACCTTTCCCGGCTTGGTCGGGTGAACGAATTGGTGATGATCTCCTTTAACGTTCTTTAAGACCCAACCGTCATCTTTCAAGCGCCTGATTATTTCCCGCGAGGAAAAACTTGCAATCCCTATCACCTCCACAACACATATTATACTATGTGTTGTGAAAAAGTCAAGCACATATTTTTATATTTGGAGGAAATCTTAAATGAAAAAATCCGTACCTTTCGAGATATTCGGAGCGAATCAGTTCATCTATTTCGACATTAGCCGCCTTATGCGGCTGGAACAGCTGTTGGGCAAGTCTATAACTCACATTGTCGCCACGCACGACATCACGATCGATTTTCTCGTCAAGTCCCTGATGGTCGGGCTTTCGCATCATAGCAGAGACAATGCCGCTCAGTGGACAAATAAGCTAAAGAAGTTTTTCGACGACGGCGGAAGCATCGAGGAACTCGCCGAGCCGATTCTTCTGGCGATTATCGGCTCGGGGATTTTCGGCAAAATCGAAGCGGATGACGACAAGGAGAAGGACGACGAAAAAAACGCATCGGAGACGGCGGGGCAGTCCGAATAGACAGCGTCGCCGACTGGGTGGCGTGGGCGGAACCCGTCGCCTACGGGAAGCTCGCGCTGAAGCCAAGGGAATTCGAGCGGTTGCAGCCGCATGAATATTATGCGTTGTGCGACGGGTATCGCTTTCGGGAAGAACGTGAAAAGGAAAAGCGCAAAGACGATATAGTCATACAGGCACATTTCACGGCGTACCTGATGAACTGTTTTTCTAAAAAGATAATATATCCTAAATATCTATACAAGCCGCTGCTCGACGCCATGAGCGGCGGGGAAAGGCGCAGTGCGCGGGACAGGAAACAGGATGAGGAGTATCTGCGCAAGATTTTCGATCTGCCGCCGGAAGGGGTGAAGAAAGATGGCTAAAGTAGCCGACCTGCTCGTCGTTATTTCCGGCGACAGCAAAGGACTCAGGAAAGAACTGGACGCGGCCAAGCGCAATATAAGAAGTGCGTTCGGTACCGAAAGCATGAGGCTGTCGGAAAAGGTCGCAAGCAAGTTTAAGTGGATCGCCGCCGGCGCTGCGGCCCTCGGTATCGCCTCCGTAAAGATGAACGCCGATATGGAGATGGTCACAAGGGCTTTTGAGGTGCTCACCGGCAGTGCGGACAAGGCGAAAGAGCATATCGCGCAGCTGGAAAAATTCGCCGCTACCACTCCCTTCGAGCTGCCGGGGCTGCTTGAAGCTTCGAAAAAGCTACAGGCTTACGGCTTCCAGACGGAAGCCGTGATACCCATCATGCGGACCGTCGGCGATGCGGCGATGGCCGTTGGGCTTGGACAGGAGGGCATCGACCGCATTACCCTCGCACTCGGGCAAATGAACGCGAAGGGAAAGGTCAGCGCCGAAGAGATGCGCCAGCTCGCCGAAACGGGGCTCCCCGCGTGGGACATGCTCGCCAAGGGCATCGGCGTATCCGTCCCAGAGGCTATGGAGAGGGCCAAAAAAGGCACGATAGATGCGAAAACAGGCATCACCGCACTGCTGACCGGGCTCGACTCTCGCTTCAACGGCATGATGGACAAGGTGGCGGGGGAGATCCCGCAATCCTTCAGCAATATGCAGGATTCCGTGAAGTCGATAATGCGCACGCTCGGCGCCTCTATCACCGAAACGTTCGATCTGAAAGCGAAGATGAAGGGCGCAGCCGATTGGCTGGGCGATTTTGCGGCGCTGGCTAAAAGCTCCGGTATCCGCGAAGCGCTGGAACAGATGGTGCCGGACAGCGTCAAGACCGCCATCGTCGGCATATCCGCCGCGGTCGTCGGAATAGCGGTGCCGGCCTTCGGTCTGCTGGCGATAAATGTTATCGCCGCGACATGGCCGCTGCTGGCGATCGGAGCCGCTTTCGGCGCGGCGGCTGCGCTGATCTACTCCAACTGGGAGAGCGTGGGGCCTTTCTGGACGAAGTTATGGGATACTATCGTCTCCGTGACCCAATGGGCGTGGGATAAGCTGTCAAGCATCTTCACGGCTATAAGCGACGCCTATCGTTGGCTCGACGTAAAATTTACTACATTCGTAAACAAGGCTATGTCCGCCGTCGGGCTGGATATTAAGATCGGCACCGACGTATCGGACGTAAAAAAAGAGAAGATAAAAGTCGATTCAAAACCTGTGGAAGAGGCCGAGAAGAAGGTTTGGAGCCTTAAGGAAGCCCTTGCTTCCATCGTCCCTACCGCAGGCGGCGTAGACAAAGAGGCGGAAAAAGCCGCCAAAAAAGCACAGAAGGCCGCCGAAGCAGCCGCCAAGAAGCAGCAGCGCGAATATGAGCGGCTCGTTGAAAAGGCGAAGGACACGTCCGACCGCATCGAAGACGAGTGGATAGAGATGACGGGCACGAAGATGGACGTGCTCGACAAATGGTACGCCGACGAAATAGCCACGCTCGGTGAAACGAAGGCGGTGAACGAGAACTATCAGCGCGACCTGACGCGGCTGGAAGAGACCTACGCGGAGAAGCGCCGGAAGATACTGCACGACGAAGCCAAAGAGCGCCAGCGGACGATGGAGGAGATAGTGCGCGGCTATTCCGACATCAGGGGCGAGCTCGCGAAAGGCTCGCTCGAAGGCGCCGGCCTCGACCTCTACGAGATGAGGAAGGAGGCGGAAGACTCCTATCGCGGCGTCAGCGACTTCTTCGCGAAGATCACCGCCGACTACGCCGACGGCACGGAACAGCAGAAGCAGAACATCAGAGACGCGCTGAAAAAGGCCGGCGTCGAATTCGTACAGACGGAAAAAGACACGCTCGACTTCACCGCCGAGCTGAACGCGGTGCACGTGGAAAAGGAAAAACATCTCTACGACGACTTCGTCCGGTACTATAACAAGTGCAAGGACATACAGGCGAACATCGACAGGGCGTATAACAACAACAGCTTCGCGCAGCTCAAGGCGGCGCTGAGCAGGGAGAACGCGCTGCGGCTCTCGGCCTTCGAAGCCCAGCGCAAGGCCATGGAGCTGTATCAGGACAGCTGGACAAAGGCGAACGTCTCCGGAGCCGAGCAGGCGATAGACGTGCTGGACGGAACGCGCGACTCCTTCAAGACCTTCTTCTCGGACGTGCTCACCGGCGCGAAAGATTTCGGCGAAGCCTTCGGCGACTTCTTCAAATCGCTCTGGGCGGACATCGTCGACTCCTTCGCCGAAAAGTGGAGCAACCAGATAGTCAACAACCTGCTGGGAAATATGTTGGGGCAGGAGGGCGGGCTGCTGGGTAACCTTTTCGGATTTGACTCTAGTCAAATTCAACAGCAAATCGCTCAGGAGACGGCGTTGTCCTCATTAAAAATCGCCAACATTTCGGCAGAAACAGCCGCGTTCACAGCCGGAGAGGCAACGAAGTCGGCCGCAACTATTGCGGGAAATGAAGCAATTGCCGCGGCCGCTGCGGCTTCTCTTGCAGCGCAGACAGTAGCGTCATCTGCGGCCGCTGCCGCAATCGCTTCTGCGTGGGCTCCGGCCGCAGCCGCCGTTTCTCTCGCTTCTTTTGGAAAGAACGCCGCCCCGGCGATGGCTGGGATAACGGCGACTCATGCCCTGTCTCAAACTCTTGCTAAGGGCGGAGGCGGCGCAATAGGCAATAGCGTGAAAGGTACCGCTGCTTTCGCCGCCGGCGGCTACATCTCCGGCCCCGGCTCCGGTACATCCGACTCCATACCGGCGATGCTCTCCAACGGCGAATACGTCGTCCGTGCGTCGGCGGTGGAGCGGCTGGGCGTGCCCTTCCTGGACAGGCTCAACTACGGTGCGGCTCCCGGCTTCGCCTCCGGCGGCTACGTGTCGCTTGCGGACGCTTCCATCACCGTGCCGGAGTTCCGGGCGGAGCCTGAGCGGATCGATCTGGCGGCGCTGTCCGTCCCCGCGAAGCTGCTCAAGGCGCTCGTCGCCGGGCATACCGGCGAGCGGCGGGACGAAGCGGCCGAAATGGAAGTGAACATATACGGCGACATCAATAACAGCGCCGACGAAAAGCGGCTGCTGAACAAGATGAACGCCAAGATGCGCGCGGCGCTGATGGGGGGATACTGATGGAATACCTCAAGCTGGTGAAAGACGCCGACGAATGGACGCTCCCTCCCAACTCCTGGATAGGCTCCATGCCCGCCTCGGCTCGGTCGGATACGCAGGCGCGGGCCTTTCAACACGGCTCGGTCAAGACCGGCAGCGGCAAGGTCGCCGAGCGCGTCCTGCCGCTTTCGATACTCGTTTCAGCCGCCACGCAGGTGGAATATTTAGCTAAGGCGGACGAAATCAAGCGGCGGCTGTACCGCGAAAACCAGCGGCTCTACATCGCCCCCGACCGCTACATCAACCTGGCGGTATTGGACAGCCTCGAAGAGAAATTCGACAAGGGCTTCCTGCTGCGGCAGGCGGTGCTCACGGCGGAGTACAAATGCACAGATCCCTTTTGGCACGCGCCCCCAACGACGACGACCGTCTCCGCTACCGGCGCGCCGCGCGTCTTCACGCTCTCGAACGGAGGCAACGTCGATACGGCGCCGGTGATAACGGTCACGGCCCCGGTCTCCGGTGCCGTGCCGGACGTGCGCATATCCAACGCGGCCAACGGGCGCGAGTCCGTCTTCCGCGACCCGCGGCTGGCGAACGGCGCCTCGGTGGTGATAGACGGCGCCGCTGGGACCGTCACGCTGGCCGGCGGGAACGCCGTCAACGCCTTCTACGGCGCCTTCCCTCGGCTCGAGCCGGGGAACAACCTGCTGACCTACACCGGCGCGCGCTGCACGATACAGATCGCCTACGAGCGGAGGTGGCTGTGATGTCCTTCATATACGGCCGCCCCGACCGCTACGGGCGGCGGATATACGCGGGGAAAAGCTACGTCGGCGCGAAAAACGCCGTCGTACTGCCGGAGATAGAGGGGCACGTCGTGGTCGACTTCTACAACGAACAGGGCGTTAAAACGTACTCGCTCACCTCCGACATGAAAGAGAGCCCGCTGCTCAAGCTGGAATTCGAGAACAACGAAAACGGCTGCGCGGGCTTTACGCTTGAACTGGCGCGGGGGCACGGCATAGACATAACGCTCGGGCAGAGGGTAGACGTCCGCCTGCTTGGCGGCGCCGCCCCCTGGTACAGCGGATACGTCCAGACCATGCCGATGCGCGCTCTGGATACGGAAAAGGTGCAGACCTACGCGGGATACGGCTACTTCGCGCGCCTTGGACACATCATCGTCGACAAAATATATGAAGATACGGAAATCGCGAAAATCGCCGAGGACGTGATCCGGCGGTATGTAGAAGGCAACGGCGCGACATACAACGGCTCCAAGCTCTACTTCACCGGATATGCGGCGACGAAAGTCAACTTCGCGCACGCGACGGCCAAAGACGCGCTGCAGCAGCTGTCTGAGTTCGCCGTCAACTACGTCTGGGGAGTGGACGAATATCGCGAAGTCTTCTTCAGGCCCCGCCGCGACGAAGTGAACGACTACATGCGCCTCTGGGTGGGCGAGCATGTCGAAAGCGTCGAGACGGAAGAGGACATAGAGAGCGTGGAAAACGAAATCCACGTAGAGGGCAACGTCGAAACGACGGACGAAGAGGGGAACATAACCACGACCAAAAGGATATTGGCCGTCTGCCGGGACAACGCGAGCATAAGGCGGTACGGGCTGCGCGCCGCGGTAAAGACGCTCCCCTCGGCGCTCAAGGCGGAAGACGCCAGACAGTGGGGCGAAAGCGAACTTGCACAGAGCAAAGACCCTGGGCGCAGCGTGTCGCTCGGCGGCATCCGCCCCGAGATAATAAGGCGGCGGATAACGCCGGACGGGCTCGCGAGCATCACGAGCGAAGACGGGGCGGATGTGGAAGTCTTCCCGATCTCCTCGGTCAAATACATCTGCTCCAAGTCCGGCATCTCCATGGAGATAGGGCTGGGCGAATACAAGGCCGGATTCGAACAGTCCATCTTGAAAATGAAGCGCGACATCATCAACGCCGAACTGCTCTCGCGGGCAGGCGAAACAGGCGGATAAGGAGGTCGATACAGTGGGCGCGATAAACTACAGGCTCAACCCGTTCACCGGTGCGATGAACGCGGTGTTGATAAGCAACGAAGAACACATAATCCCGTCCGTCTCGCCGTACTGGGTGCGGCTGAACGAAGTGCCGCTGAAGGAGTCGCCTTCGTCGATGAAGGTATACCTTTTCACCGGCAACGCGTTCGTGCAGATGAGCGAAGTCGCGGCGCAGCCCGCCAGCGGCCAGTTCTGGCCGGACTATTCCGCGGCGCCGGGCGGAGATACGGAATGGAACACCGGCTTGCTGCTCTTTTCCTCCGCGCAGGCCGGCATGAAGATCCGCGTCAACTACAAAGGCACGGGAATGCCGGTCGCCGCGGAGAGCGAGGAAAAAATACACGGGACAGAGCGCTTCGATACGCCGGGGAATTACGTATGGAACTGCCCGCACGGCGTCACGAAGGTATACGTCACGGCCGTTGGAGGCGGGGGCATCAGCGGGAACTCCTATCCGGACGGCGGTCCGGGCGGACGTGGCGGCAACGGATATTCCTACCTTAAAGCGCCGGTCGCCGTAGCCCCGGACACGTCATACGCCATACACGTCGGCGCCGCGGCGTATCGAAACATGAGCGGAGGCGGCGGGATAGTCGACGCGGAAGACACGACGTTCGGCTCCCTGCTCACGGCGGTGCACGGGGAGAACGGCGGCAACGCGACCGGCGGCGGCCCCGGAACAGACGGCGCCGGCGGCTGGAACATCCTCCAGTACGGCGTGGGGCAAAGCCAGCCCTACAGCGCCGCTGCGACCGGCGGGCTGCTGATAATCGAGTGGTAGCCATGGCAATCACATTCCCGGTAAAAACGGACGGTCGAATAGCGGCGAAGGGCGCCGACTACCTGATCTACGTGCGGCAGGACATATATTCCCTGTGGCTGCCGCTGGGCGGGCAGCGCGACGGCGGGCTGGAAATGGAGCGCGAAACGATAGATATGTCCGAGAGCCGCTCCGACGGCTGGGGATATTCCCGTTCCGGTTTGTCCTCGTGGAGCATAGACCTTGACTCGCTGATCATCGTGAACGACGCCGCGGCGGCGCTCTTGAGGCAGCTCTACATGGCGCGGGCCCCCGTCCTCGTGCAGATACGTTACTCCGGCGGCGCATACTGCACGGGTACGGGCGAAATAACCGACCTTTCGGAAGACTATCCCCACGACGACGCGGCGGGGATAAACGGGACGATAGAGGGCGTAGGCCCTCTTACTTTTCTTTAGGAGGTAAAAGATATGAGCGACTATAAAACGATAAAACTGCGGAGCGACACGCTGTCTGCGTGGGCGGCGAGAAACCCCGTGCTCAGGGATCGCGAGCTGGCATACGCCGTGGGCGCGCAGGGCATGATCCGCTTCAAGCGCGGGGACGGCGTGACTGCGTGGAACTCCCTGCCGTGGGTGACGAACGTCGCGGCGGAGAATCCGGAATATACGAACTATTTACACAACTGGTATTGGGTGAACCCGGTCAACCAGCGCGGCTTGTTCACTTATACCGGCGCCGGTCCGACTATCGACCGCTGGAAAGCAAGCGCGAATATGCAGGTGCAAAAAATCTCCAGCGGGGTAAGGCTGACCACGGTAGGCGGATCAGGATATCTGTCGCAGGTAATAGAACAGCCATATAGAATTACGGCGCGGCGTATGACGGTTTCAGCGGATGTCATATCCGCGGCGACGGACAGGTTTGATATATACTTCGCATACGGCAGCAATTTTGCGCAAGTTTCGGCAGGCGTATTCATCAACGAAGGCGATACAGGCATAAAAAGCTTCTCGCTGGTCGTGCCGGGATATAGCGACACCGGGGAAAATCTGGCGCTATGCTTCCGCGCCGCAAACGCGGGGGCCTCTGTTGGCATCAGAACCATAAAAATGGAAGTCGGCAACCGGAGCACCCTTCTTGCCGACAGCATTGCGGAAACGTCCGAGCAGGAGAATATCTGTCGCCGCTTCCTGATTCCACTCGCAGAGAACAGCCGCTATCGCATGTCGTCCTATGGCTTGAACACCATGGATTTCCTGATCCCCATCACAAACAACATGCGCGCGATTCCGACGATAGAGGATACGAGCCTTTTATCTATCCGCAGTCTAAGCGCCGCACCAATCAGCAATATCACAATATCGAACATATCTGTGCTACGCAAAGACCCCGCAATTCTTGTACGCGTGACGACGGAAGGGAATCATGGGCTGACGGACGGGATACTCTATATCAGCGGAAAAACATATCTAAACGCTGAGTTGTCTATGTAGGAGGTATGACTATGGTATCCGTATACGTAAAAACCGACGACGAACGCAACATAACGATGGTAAATTCCGACGCCTTCCTCGGCGATCCTGTACCGGAGGGCTGGATAAAGGTGGACGAAGGCACGGGCGACGCCTACTTCCTGGCGCAGAACAACTATCTGCCGCAGCCGCTCGTGACCGACTACGGCAAATACCGCTGGCGGCTCGACGGCTCCGGGCAGATAGTGGAAAACGACCTGACCCCGACGCTCGACGAACTGAAAGCCGCCAAGCGCGCGGAGATTGCGGCGGCACGCTACGCGGCTGAAATCGCGGGCATCGCGCTCAACGGCGCTCTGATACGCACTGACCGCGAAAGCCAGGCGCTCATCACAGGAGCGGCACTTGCGGCGTCACAGAGCGAGGACGAAACCTACAGCGTGACATGGAAAGCGAAGAGCGGCTTTGTGACGCTTTCAGCCGCGCAGGTCATAGCGGTCGCACAGGCGGTGCGTCAGCACGTGCAGAGCAGCTTCGACAGAGAGGCGGAGCTGCAAACGGCGATAGAGGCGGCGGAAACGGAAGAGGAACTCAACGGCATCACGTGGGAGCCCCCCGCGGGCGATACGGGCGGCGAATAGGCTGTGGACGTGAAGTTCATACTGGTCTGGGCCGGCGCGATAGCCGGCTCATGTCTTTTCTGGGGCTGGGCTCTGTTCCGGCTGATGATGTAGGAGGGAAGCAAATGAACGACGAAACGCTCGAAGTGACGTTGTCCCAGCTGTCGACGCAGCTGGAGAGATTCGAGGAGAAGAATACAGCCTCGCACAAGGAGCTGTTCACCCGGCTTTCCGAAATCGAGAAAACGCAGGCGCGGCTTGACGTCGTCACAGGCGGAGCCCTCTTCGTCGGAGGGCTCATCACGGGGATAATTCTCCCCAAACTATTCTAAAAAGGAGATATAAGGAAATGGACAAAATCAAGGAACTGCTTGTCCAGTCCGCGGCGGGCGCCATAGCCTCGCTGAAAGTATGGGTGCTGCAACTGGTAATCGAAGCGGAAGGCGCCATCCCGGGCGGTACGGGCATGGAAAAGCGCGCCTACGTGGTGAAGAAGTTGGACGACATGGTGAAGCTTCCGTGGTATCTGGAACCCTTCGACGGGCCGGCCTTCGGGCTGCTGGTGGATATGGCCTGCGACAAGATGAACCTGCTCGTAGGGCACAAATGGGAATCGGCTGAACTAACGCCCGAGCAGACGCGGAAAATAGCTGCCGTGATAGACGTGCCGGCGTCGGCCGCGGCAAAAGCCGTCGGCGAAGTAAAGGGCGTAAACGAGCGCATAGAAGCGCTATACAAGCAGTACGGCATAAAATGAGCTGGGACAGGGCGATAGCCTTCACCCTCCGCTGGGAGGGCGGCTACGTGAACAACCCGGCGGACAAAGGCGGCCCTACGAACAGGGGGATAACGCAGGGGACGCTCGCCGCCGCCTACGCCTCCGGCATAGTCAAGCATAATAACATCAAAGCGCTGACCAAATACGAGGCTATGAACATCTACCGCGCCCGCTTCTGGGACCCCTACGACTGGGGGCGCTACGGCGAGCCGGTGGACATGATAATGTTCGACATGGCGGTGAACCACGGCATGGACAACGCGGCGCGTATAGCGCAGCGCGCCTGCGCTTCGCTGGGGGCGTTCATCGTAATAGATGGAAAGTGGGGCCCCAAGACGCGCGAAACGCTCTATACGCTCGCATGGAAAAACGGCCTTGCACTTTCGAAAATGCTGCTTGTCAAGCGCCTGAACTTCTACGACGCTATCATAGCGGCGCGCCCTAACCAGGAGCGCTTCCGCGGCGGCTGGCGCAACAGGACCTTCGCGTTGGCCAAGGCTTGCGGGGTGCGGGTGTAGCGATAGATACGATTGCTGGCGGGCTCCTTCGGGGGCCCGCTTTTTGTTTATAGGAGGGAAAAAGGCGAAAATGTTATTTTATGAGAATCAACATGGGCGGCTTTATCACGGCAACTGCCTTGAGCTCATGAAAGATATTCCAGACGGCAGCGTAGACATGGTGCTCTGCGATTTGCCATACGGTCTCACAAATTGTGAGTGGGATACGAAGGTCCCGCTTGAACCGCTATGGGAAGAATATAAGAGAACTTGTAAAAAGAACGCGGCGATCCTACTGTTCGGAGTGCAGAGCTTTGCCATCGACTTGATCATTTCCAATCGAAAAGATTTTAGATATAAGATAATTTGGGTAAAAAGTCAAAAAATGGGGTTTTTGGACGCAAAAAGAAAACCATTAAAACAGCACGAAGAAATATTGGTCTTCTATAAAAAATCACCAACATACAACCCGCAAATGAGCAAGATCGACGACCATCGGGACCGCGTACAAAGAAACCATTCTAATTATTGTGAACACTATAATGTGAAAACGACAACCGCAGCCCCTCGGAATGGCTTGCGTTATCCGACCGATATAATACATTTCTCAAACTGGAACGGCATAATATTTGGCAACAAAAACACAAAAGAGAACAAAATAAACAGGGGAAACTGCCACCCCACGCAGAAGCCCGTCCCGCTGCTGGAATACCTGATACGTACCTACAGCAATGAGGGCGAGACCGTACTCGACAACTGCATCGGTTCTGGCAGCACGGTGGTTGCGGCGGAAAACACAGGGCGCAGGTGGATAGGAATAGAAAAAGAAGAGCGGTTTTGTAAAATCGCAACGGAGCGTATCCAGGAAGCCGCCGCACAAACGCGGCTATTGTGAAAGGGCGGTGTCTAAAATGTGAAATAATAATTAAGGTTATAACATCTCTCCATGTGTGCAGTGCAGGGCGGGGCTCGCAGTCCCCGCCCTATATTTTCCCCGAAAAAATCTCATATTTTTTTGCAAAAACACTTGACAAATACCACAATGGATATATAATATAGATGTAAACAAGAAGGGCGGACGCCCCAACAAAGAGGAGGAAACGAAAATGGCGACAAAATATTGGAGACTGGGAGAAGGCTTCTATTGGGAAATGAACGGAGAAAGGACTTCTTCTGTATTCCTATACATCGGGAACGATAGGAAGTTCTGGTATCAAATCTATTTCAACACCTTCGTTGAAATAAAGGAAGTCTTTGATGCGGAAACAGGCGCGCTGGCAGACAGGAATCGTCTCTTTAACGATGCTTGCGCCGACAATGCCAAATTCAGCAGTCACTTCTATGAGGAAGAGTGGAATGGAGAAGGCAAACTCATCTGGCAGTGGGAAGCCCAGGGACACGGCGGTCAGATGGTCCCAGTGCTACTGGTCAACTGAAACGTTGCGGGAAAGACGAAGTATTCGAGCCAGTAGTATCCTACTGGCTCGATGAAGAAAAAGGCGAGTGGTTCCTGGCAGGCAGAGAGCCGGGGGGCTGGGACGGATATGAGGTGTAGAGGTCGAAACGGGGGCAACCCCGTCCACGGGTAGGGCCCGTGCTGATGAGACCAAAAAATAAGTAAAAAGGAGGAAAACAAAATGAAAATAACAATCACAAACGAAGACTGGACACTACACGAGGCGGCCATCGCCTCGGCGTTGAACATCGCGCGAACGGAACGCGAGAAGGAATGGATCACGAAATGGGACGCGCTCGTGAAAGAGAAAAAGTCGCCGATTATCCGCCTGGGGTCAGGCGATGCGCATCGTTGCGGGCTGTTGAACAAAGTGGCGGTGGTGCACTGGGCGCAGCTCAGGCTGAATATATGGAAAAACGAGATATACGAGGAGCAGATGGAAGATCTCCCCCGTAACATGGAACCAGATGCCCGCGAAGCGCTCGCCCGTTCGTGGCACTGGATTTTTTGCGGGTTATATTACGATTGCGTCGAGCCTCGTACTGGTGTGACGCAGATTGTGACCCCCGAAGAACTGGAGAAGCCGGTTGATTTCTCCCCGCTCTTCTGCGAAGATGACTATGTTCTATAAAGGCTTTTGCGGCGGGGCGTTGGCGCACCTCCCGCCTCTCTTTCCTCTATTAGGAGGGGGGTACGAGTGAAAGCCGCTATATACGCAAGGAAAAGCATCGGGGAGGGGGACGGCTCCCGCTCCACCATCGAAACACAAAAAGAGGCGATACGCCGTTTCTGCGGCGCGCATAAAATAGAAATCGTGCGCGAATACGAAGACGACGGCGTGCGCGGCTGGGAGACCGACCGCCCTGGGCTGAACGCCATGCTGGCGGACATGAAGAGAAAAGATTGCCCGTTCCAGCTTGTTGTCGTTTTCGAATGGGACCGTCTATTTCGAAAATACGCCGAGGCGGAAAAAGTCATCGACGAAATCGAGTCCTGCGGGCTGCTCACCGCCTCGGCCGAGGGCGGCATCGTCTCCAACAGAAACGAAAAATTAGGACAGAAGGCGGCCCTCTTCGTCGCGGAGATAGAAAACCTCGTGCGCGGCGAACACGTGCTGTCCGGACAGCGGCATTGGGCGGGGCTCGGCTATGTCGTCGGCGCGCGGGCTCCATACGGATATAAACGGTGTATAGTGGAGGACGACCGAAAGCGTATCCGCTTCCGATACGAAATAGATGAGGAAGAGGCGAAAATCGTCCGCAAAATATATGCCCTACGGGCACAAGGGAAAACGACGTCGGAGATAGCGCAATCGCTGAACCAGAAAGACATCCCGTCGCCGGAGGGCAAAAAGTGGCACCGCGGCACGGTACACAAAATCCTGTATTCCACGTCGCACAGGGAAAAATACCTTGGGAACATGGTATTCAACATGACGAAAAATTATAAGAAACAAAAAAAGTCCGTCCCTAAAGCGGCGTCAGAATGGTCCTTCTGCGCAGGAGCGCATCCTGCGATACTAACAAAGCAAACTATAGAGAAAATAGAAAGGAGAAAGGGAAAATGAAAGACGCAGAAGCTATTTTTGAGAAATTAGTCTTTAAAGCAAAGGAGGAAGGGCGGAAGCCTATGCTGACACTCTCCTACTCGCCGCTTGACGAGATGGAATATAATAAACGAGTGAAAGAAGCGCTTCCCTATGAACGCCTTCAAAATGATTACCGATATGTCAAGATCAATGGAAATATTATAGCCAAAGATTGTGGTGATGGACGCTTTATGACCGATGAAGGCGAGCGTTATGAGCGCCTTGTTCTCTTAGAAATTGATGATTATAAAAAGGTTATTGAAGAATCTTGCGATTTTGGAATGGTCAAGACATGTTGACAAAAACTCCGAGAGAAGGGGAAAAATGACAATACATGCTGAAGAATACATGAGCGTAGCTGCCGCGGCGCACGCGATAGGGGTTTCGCGATATCACATTTCGTTCCTCTGCGCCAAAGGCGAAATTCCCGGAGTGCAGCGCGTCGGACGCGCCTACCTCGTGCCGCGCGAGTGGGTGGCGGAGCGTGTGTTGGCTCGAGTCGGCAGCGTCACGCAGTCCGATGCGGCCCGGCGCCTGGGCGTCTCGCGGCAGTATATCCAGCAGCTCGCCCATTCCGGCAAACTGCAGATTACCGACGGCGGGCGCGTCGTGCTGGACTCGCTTGCGCGCCTGATAGAGGAGCGCAGAAAATGAACGAACTCGTATCTCTCATCGAAGCCGCCGAGATCACGGGGCTCTCGCGCGTGTGGCTGTATAATTTATATCGTCGGGGACGTATCCCCGGGGCCGGCAAAGTCGGCTCCGTAGTCGCCGTTCCGCGCGAATGGGCCGAAGCGGAACGCCGGCGCCGCGCGGAAAGCGTCACTATCGCCGAAGCGGCGAGGCTCGCCGGCGTGCCCGTCTCATCGATCCACGCTGCAATCCACCACGGCACCTTGACACAGGACGGCGCGCGAATCACGCGGGAAAGTTTGAAAAACTATATCGCAGGACATAAAAATAATAATAAAAACTCTCATAATTTTGGGAAAAACGCTTGACAAATGCCACAACGGGTATATAATATAGATGTAAACAAGAAGGGCGGACGCCCCAACAAAGAGAGGAAGAAAAAAATGGCAAAAGAATACATCACCTTTTCTTGCGGACATGACGGTTGCGTTACGGTATTCGGACGCTCGCGTGACCGTGAGAGAAAATTAGATTACTTCCGCGAACAAGGCATATGCCCTGCCTGCTGGGAGAAGAAGCGTCAGGAAGAACGTGCAAAAGCTGCGGCGGAAGCCGAAGAGCACGCGGAAAAAGAGGGGCTCCCAGCGCTTGAAGGGAGCGAAAAACAGATAGCGTGGGCGATGACAATCCGCGACGATTTTTATAAGTTCGCAAACGACCAGCTACCGCAACTCATAGAAGAAATGAAAGTAACTCCGGAGGTGTCTCGCGCCATAGACGCGTGGGTGGAAGGTACATTGTCCGTTACTTCCGCGAAGGAATGGATAGACGGACGGGACTATACAAGCTCACGGTATTTAGACGCGCGCGGAGTGAGCGAGATATTGTTCCGGTTGGGAGATTATTGTTGCGACGCATACGGAGCCGGCTGCGACAAAGAAGAGGAGGCCTGCGCGCATATATTGCCTTCTCTTTCCAAAAATGAAACGCTTCAGCTTATGAAGCAGCTGCTTCATGGGAAACGCCCAAAAGCAGTAAAAATCGAAACCGACAGAGAAAAAGAAGAAAAAGCAGAAAACGACGTGCTCTGCATGCTTGCTCCGGAAACCGCGCGGAATAACGTCCCCGCAAAAATAATGGTCGAAGAAGATAACGGCGCTTCGCGCCTGTCGGTGAAAACACCGGAAAGAAACGGATCTGTGATAAACACGCTGCGACTGCTCCGCCTGGAATTCTCTGGCGGCGTGTGGATGCGCAAATACGCACCGGGTTTCGACCGCCTTGACGACCGTGTATGCGAGATCGCAGCCTCTCTGTTTAAAGCGGGATATATCGTTATCCTGCCGCGCCAGGAGTTGATCCAGCGCGTGATCGACGGTGATTATAAGCTGTACAACCCGCGCCGCATCAGCGCGAGCGACGGTAAATTCCACATCTCGTGGAGCCGCAGCGGCGATTATTACGACAATGCAAAGCGCATCCCCGGCGCGAAGTGGATAAGCTCCGCCGGCGCAATCGCCGTAGCCAAAGAGAACTACGAATATATCCTCGACTTCGCCGAGAGATACGGATTTGAAATATTGCAGCCTGCGCTTGATCTTGTCGAAGAGGCAAAGAAAAACAGGCTCGGTGTTACAGTCGAAAAAATCGCGGAACCCGAGCTGAAAGCATCTGGGAAAAAACGCCCCGACTTGAAACCTGAGCAGAGCGGCATCGACGAGTCGCTGCTGGACAGCGACGAAAAACAATGAGAGAGTTTATGGCCTCTACCGCACTGTTGCCGCATCAGCAGGCGGCGGTCGATAAGGTCCTTCCGGTGCGTGTCTCCGGTCTATTTATGGATATGGGGACCGGCAAGACGCGCACCACAATAGAGTTAGCCCGTCTGCGCGCCGCGAAGATCGATCACGTCATCTGGTTTTGCCCCGTCTCTCTGAAAGAGACGGTCCGCCGCGAGATACTGAAACATACCGACTGTACCGCTGCGGAGATATGCGTATTCGACAGCAAAACCAGCAGCGCTAACGTCCCGCGGAATGCCATGTGGTATATCGTCGGCGTAGAGAGCCTCTCCAGCTCCACGCGCGTCGTGTTGGCGGCTTCGGCGGTAATAACGGAGAGATCGTTCGTCGTCATGGACGAATCGAGCTACATAAAAGGGCATCTCGCCACTCGGACGAAGCGCGCAACGGTGTTGGCTGAGAAGGCGCGCTACCGTTCTATCCTGACAGGCACCCCCCTTTCACAGGGGATCGTGGACTTATTTTCTCAGATGTATTTTCTTTCGCCGAAAATACTCGGCTACAGAAGCTTCCTATCGTTCGAGGCCAACCACCTCGAATACCATCCACAACATCCGGGGCTGGTGGTACGCTCACACAACGTGCCGTACCTTGTGGAAAAGATAAAGCCTTACGTCTACCAATGTACTAAAGATGAGTGCTTATCTATTCCGCATAAGATTTTCAAAACAGTTTGGTGTGCTCTTTCCGACGGGCAGGAAGCGGCATACTCCGAGGCGAAAGGTAGGTTCTTCCACGACCTCGAAGACTTGCAGAACCGCTATTTCGATATCAAGAAAAACGACTTGCCGGAATCGTTCTTCGTCCGCGCGTCGCTGCTGATGTTTCGGCTCTTCTCACAGTTGCAGACTATCGTCTGCGGCTTCCAGAATATCCGTGACGAATCAGGTGCTGCGGTCATGCACGAATACGAAAATGAGCGGATTTCGCTCCTGTTGGACATAGTCGCCGGCATTCCTGAGAAAGATAAAATTATCATCTGGGCGAAGTATCAGCACTCTATTGCGGAGATCGCGGCAGCACTGGCGGAGAAGTACGGCGTCGATGCGGTCGCCGAATTCCACGGTAAGCTGTCGTCCGAACAGCGAGACGAGAAACTTAACCTCTTCCAAAACGGTGCGCGCTTCCTGATTGCCACGCAGAGCGCGGGCGGCCACGGGCTCAATCTCCAATTTTGCCACTGGCAGATATTCTACGCGAACGGCTTCAAGTATTCTGAGCGCCTGCAGGCTGAAGACCGCTGCCATCGCCACGGACAGACGCGCAAAGTAACATATATCGATATTTTCGCGTCCGACACTATAGACGAAAAAATACAAAATTCTCTTGAGAAAAAAGGCAATCTCCTTGCATCTTTCCGCCAAGAAGTAAATAGGATAAAGGACGATAAGAAGATTACCTATAAAGATAAATATGAAAAGCTGAAAGACATGGTGAAGGGGTGGTAAAGTGTACAAGCTCTACCTGAATGAGAATGTTCTTGAAGCGGCGCAGCGCCGGATCAGAACTATATACGACCAATTCCCGCGCGTCTGCGTCAGCTTCAGCGGCGGCAAGGACTCCTCCGTGCTGCTCTATCTGACAATCGAAGAAGCTGAACGACGCGGCCGCCTGCCGGTCGAGGTGCTTTTCATCGACTGGGAAGCCCAGTATGAAGCGACGATAAAATATATCGACGAGGTGCTGGGTGACGATACAAAGACAAAGACATATTGGATATGTCTGCCTCTGTCGACCGACAACGGCTGCTCGATGCACGACCCAATGTGGACGTCGTGGGACCCCCAAAAAAAAGATGTATGGGTGCGCCCATTCCCTAACCGCCAGGATGTAATAAAAGATTACGACGCGCTGCCGTTTTACCGCTTCGGCATGTTTTTTGAAGAGTTCGTCCCTAAATTTCAGGAGTGGCTTGCCGGCGACGACAAACTCGCCTGCCTGATCGGGCTGCGGGCCGACGAATCGCTGAACCGCTTCCGCGCCGTAACCAAAAAGCGCCCGACACGTTATAACGGGCTCTCATGGACGAAGGAGATGGGAGGAAACACGGTCGCCTGCTATCCTATCTACGATTGGGGAGTGCAGGACATATGGGGATATATTGGCAAAAACAAATTGCCATACAATCAGATATATGACCGCATGTACTGGCTTGGGCAATCAATATACGATATGCGCATCAATGAACCTTACGGCCCCGAGTGCCGCCGTGGACTGGACAAGTACCACCCGCTGGAACCGGCGACATGGAACAGGCTTGTGGCGCGCGTCGGCGGCGCCAACTTCGGCAAACTCTCATCGATGACAAGCTTGTTTGCGCGCGGGAATAAAATCATGCGTCCTGAATCGTTCAAGACGTGGAAAGAATACGCGCTCTTCCTGCTGAACACATATCCGCCCGAAGCCAGGGCTCATTATATCCGCAGAATCAAAGTCTTGATCAAATGGTGGCAGGATCATCGCCGCGACGAGCTCGACGCGGCGGGAGTACCGGCCGGCGATATATACGACGACCATAGCCACCCGCGTAAAGAGACATGGCGTACTATCTGCCGCGTGTTGCTTGAGAATGATTTTTTCTGCACAAAACTCTGCTTCGGCGTGAATAAGAACGAGTTCGAAAAATTCGAGCGTCTAAAAATAAAATACGAGAATCTGTAGGAGGAAATAGAAATGCCGAAAAAGAAAATAAGGTACCACCTGATGTCAACGCAGGACGGAGAGAGGGAATTCTACGGAGTGATGGGAAAGTTCTTCGCATCCGCCGACATCCGCCGAGCCCTTGACGGATACCCTCTCAACAACGACGATTCGCGGATGTGGATCGTCGCTTTTGACGGAGAAAAACCGGTCGGTTTCGGCTCGTTCGGGGTGTTGAAAAACAATGAAGGACAGCTCTATGACGCGTGGGTTGCGCCGGAGTATCGTCGGCAGGGTATACATAAGAGCCTGCTGGCGATGCGGCTTGACTGGTTCGCCGAGCACGGGGTCGTGACCGTGCACGTCATAGCATACCCATCTACGAGGGAGCGGTTTTTGCAGATGGGTTTTAAAATCGACAGAATGCGCGGGAAATATGCCTACATGTCCGGCGCAACAGGGGATGTGGAAGAATGAGCGGTCTTTTCGACGCCCTCAAGGACGATATTCTGAAGAGAGCAGACGAACTTATCCAGGAGATCGGTGCTTTCCCGGAGGAGGAATCCATAGGGCTTTTGAACGAGATTCGGAAGCGGATGCACGAGGCGGGCCCTTTCCGTGATGAGCCGGTAGATTGTGTATTATGGGTGAAGTCCAACGAAGTCGCAGCGAACGACTACAATCCGAACGCCGTAGCGCCGCCTGAAATGAAGTTGCTGGCGATCTCAATAGAGGAAGACGGATATACGCAGCCGGTCGTAACGTTCCCAGAAAAGACCGAGGTCTCTAATTATACCGTCGTCGATGGATACCACCGGACTCGCGTCTGTAAGGAGGTTGCGTCCGTGCGAAAACGTGTTAAAGGGTATCTGCCTATCACACTCATCCGCGGCGCCCAATCCGACATCAAGGACCGTATAGCTTCTACGATCCGCCACAACAGGGCTCGCGGTGTACACGGCGTCGATCCGATGATAGACGTCGTCCGCCGCCTGCTGCAGGAGGGGTGGTCCGACGGCGAGATCGCCGAAAAGCTCGGCATGGATGCCGATGAAGTCCTGCGCTTTAAGCAGCACGTTGGACTGCCGGAGTTGTTCAAAGATATCGATTTTTCCCGCGCATGGGAAACGATATTGCAGGAAGACTCCGAAGAATGACGGTTGGGCGGATGATAAAAAAGATGGTAATATATACAAAAACAAGGAGGAATATAGATGCTTGTCGCGTGGATAAAAGGAGAGCAGGTCCCTTCTCCATACTACCATAAGATATTAAACAAACCCGACGGTGCGACCTTGGAACAGGATGAAAGCGGCTTGCTTTTGATACTCCACATCGAAAGCCCTACTGAGAAAGAGATCGCGACCTGTGAGAAAGATAAAATGGAATCAGTCTATTTTGAAGACGGGCCATTTTGGCTGGGGCAGATTCGTTTTAGAAATAACAAAAACTTATCATTTGATTTTCCGTTCGATATAACGCGCTATCCCATTGAGTCGCACTCAGATCGTTTTGAGCAGCTATCCAAAACCAACCTGCTCATGATTATACTGGTCGACAAGGCAACATGCATCGTCAAGACGGTTCGTGCCGTGTCGATGCCGAAGGCATTTAGAGATAGCCTGTATCAAAGCGTCCGCAAACAGTTGTCCGAGGACGATGCTTTTTCAGAACAATATAACATATGGATAGATAAATTATATAGAAAATACACGGCGCAGGAATTATGGAAAATCTCCATGCGCGGCGGGAATTTAGGAGAGTGAGGGACAGTCCTCTATCCCGGCGGTTCGCTTAATTTCTCAACGGCCTCTTTTTTCTTTTCCGGCGCAAGATGTGCGTATCGCAGCGTCATGCTGATGTCGCTATGCGTCATCAGCTCGCGCACCGTATTCAGGTCTACGCCTGCCATCACCAAGCGGCTCGCAAAATCATGCCGCATGTCGTGCCACCTAAAATTGGCGATGTTGGCCGACTTCAGCACCGAATGCCAAACCTTTTTACAGCTATTCATTTTGCCGCCAGTCAGAGGCGACGGGAAAACAAGAGGATTATTTGCCGGCGCCTGACTACGCCAGAGGCGGAGCGCTTCCTCCGCGGCGGAGTTGAGCGGCAGATATGCATCCTTTTTATTTTTGGCGCTTGCGGCGGCGAGGTGCACTGTTGCGTGATCCAGATCGACATCCTCCCATTGCAGGCTGAAAAGTGCATTGCGCCGAATGCCGGTATTGAGTGCGAGGATAACGAGCGGCTTAAAGTAATCGGCGAAAGGGAGCTCCTCAAGCGGCGGTAGATATTGCCTGTGCCCGCCGTCGAGTGTCCGCCGGCGCTCTGCGCGCAGGCGCGCCTCGCGCGCGTCGATAGCCGCAAACAGCCGCGCTCTTTCGTCGGTGCTGAGATAGCGGATTTTGATGTCGCTGTCGACCTCCGGCAGTTTCTTAAGCAGGGCGAGAGGATTTGCCGGCAACAGTTCGTGCGCGACAGCCCAATTCAGCAGTGTTTTGAGTGCGGCGCTTCGGCGATTTATAGAGGCGTTCCGGAGTCGGCCGGTTTTGATTTCGCCCTGCCGCCACGTTTCGATTTTCAGCGGTGTCATCTCCATGGCGTTGATATCGCTCCACGCACCGAACGCGAGACGGACGTTGTCAAGAATATACTTTTTCCCTCCGGCGTTTTGGTATAGGTCGTAGAGATTTTTCAGCGTCGGCATGTTCTCTTTTGGACGACGCTCACGTTTTATATCCGTGCCGGAGACCGCCATCTGCGCGAGCAGTGTTCTTGCCGCTTCGCGCGCCTGTATCGGGGTAAAAAGACGTTCGTTACCAATCTTATACAGATCGCTCTTGCCTTTTGCGTTTTTATATTTTAGAAAATATGTTTTTTCTTTTTTCCCTATATAAAGACGCAACGCCGGCAAAGCCGCGTCAAGTATCCAATACGGCGCAGGTGGAATTGGAAGGCTATTTATATAAGTTTGTGTAAGCTTTACGGTCGGCACGGCAAAATTTTAACCTCTATTTAACCTCATACTTTTAACGCTATGTGAGCTTGCATAACTAATTGTATGCTTTTGTTTAAATTAAATCAAGTTATACCAGCATTTTAAAAAAGACAAAATTATATTATAGTTTACAGTGCGTAAATAAATTAAAATTTGGGAGCAGGGGGCCGTCGGTTCAAGTCCGACCATCCCGACCATTGTCTGCCGTCGTCCCGCAGGCGGCCCAGCCGGCCCTCTGGCGGCGCTTTTCCGGCTGTTGACAAGATTTGAAAATCTTATATAATAACCGTTGTCTGTTCCGTTGGGGTATGGTGCAACGGCAGCACGCCTGACTCTGGATCAGGTAATCGAGGTTCAAATCCTTGTACCCCAGCCATTTAGTGGAATGGTCCCTTCGTCTAGGGGTCCAGGACGGCGGGTTCTCAGCCCGTTAACAGGAGTTCGAATCTCCTAGGGACTGCCAATATATGCCTCGCGCCGCTGAGAGGCGCGAGATTTTTTGAAGGGGGAGCGTCTTTATGCGTTCTCCCTCTTTTGTAATTGTCTAAGCGCTGGGCGTTCGGATGAGGAGGTCTGCGTTTATGCCGGTAAATATGGTGGAAGATGGAAATGTGGCGCCGGGACTTTCAGCTCCGATAGGCGGCAAAAAAATTTTTTTTGTCAGGCATGGAAAGACCGAGTGGAATAATCAGCTCCGCTATCAGGGAGCGACGGATATCCCGCTGAACGCGGAGGGGCGCCTTCAGGCGCGGAGGGCCGCGCTGAGGTTTTCGCTTGCGAAAGTCGACGCCGTTATTTCAAGCCCGCTTTCGCGCGCCTACGAAACTGCGGAGGAGATAGCTTCGTTTCATAAAGGAGCCGCGGTGGAAAAGACTTCTCTTCTCACCGAAGTGGATTTCGGAGAGTGGGAGGGGCGGACCGTCGCCGAGATAAGGGAGAATTACGCCGAAATCTTCGAGGCGTGGAGGGTGAATCAGCTTAACGTCGACGCGCCCGGCGGAGAAAAAGCGGACGATCTGTACGAGCGCTGCGGCGAGCTGTCGAAGCTTCTGCTTGCGAGACCGGAGCGGAGCATCGTGGTCGTCGGGCACGGCGCGATGCTTCGCGCGCTTTTCCCGCGGCTGCTCGCTCTGCCGCGCGTCAGTTATTTTTGGAGGACGCGCATCGACAACTGTTCGATAACCGCTTTCGGCGCCGACGCGGGCAGGTTCGTGCTCCTTTTTCAAAACGACACGACGCATTTGAAAGTGGCGGAGGGTAGAATCGCTTCTCTTCCGCTGCTGTAGCGTAAAATCTCTTAAACTGTGGTAGAATTAGATAGTTGCTAAGCTTGTCTCTGAATGGGATGTGGTTAAATGCGCAATGAGACGGAAAAAGTTACGGAACGCCGGGATGAATCGCAGCTGTGGAAGGACTGCGCGGCCGGGAGCGAGGAAGCGAGGGAAAAGCTCATTCTCGCGAATCGCCCCATGGTCTACTGGCTGGCGAAAAAATTAAAGGTTCCCTACGACACATATCAGGATTTGATTCAGGAGGGGATGCTCGCCCTTATAAGCGCCGTCGATTCTTTCGACCCGGAGCGCAGCGTCCGTTTCTCTACGTTTGCCTACTACAAGATTCGCGGAAGGATGATCAACTTCCTGCAGCGCGTCGAGGCTAAGGCTCCGACGCCGGTGGACGACTCCGAGCTTGCCGACGGCAGCTACGAAAATTCGATGCTCTACGGCGAGGCGAGCCGCAGCGAATGGTCGATAGATCTGGAAAACGCGCTTTCGCAGCTCTCCGAGCGCGAGACGGAGATCATAAACGCGCTGATAATGGAAGGGCGCATCGCACGCGAGGTCGCCGACGAAAAGAATATCGACATCAGCCACGTTTACAGGATAAGAAGAAAGGCCCTCGCAAAGCTGAAATCATGGCTGGGGATTTACTCCGGCGGTGCCACAGATGAGGCGTAAGCTGGGATAATCTTTTTATCGTTGCCTGTGGGGTGAGACGGATGAAGCAGAAGATCACAAGACTGCAGAGGTGGCTTGACAGGCTCGCCGCCGCCTGCGAAAGCCGCAAGTGGAAGTCCGCGGTGGCGGAAGCGGACTGTCTTTCGGCTGAGCTTAAGCAGGTTCGCGAGGAGCTGTGGGAAGAAGCAGAGGCCGAGAACGTAAAAATCCCGCTCTCGGTCCGTGCGGGAAATATGGTATTTTCCGGCGCGAAATCTTTTGCCGTCGCAATTATCATAATCTGCCTTACGACGCTTCCGATCGCCGTTGAAAGCGGCATCCCATCCATGTCCGCGTCGCTTCCTTCGGTGTCCGCCGGCCGCTCTGAAGAATTCGCTATAGTGACGTCGGAGGAGAAAGAGCTCCTTACTATGCTGCGCAGGAGCCTCAATGACAGCAATGTCGCAGTCCGCGCGGCTGAGATCAGGAGCCCCGATTCGAAGAGGGCTTTCTCCTCCGTACCTGTTCAGAAAAGGGCGAATGCACCTGCCGCGCCCGCTCAGGCGAGGCCGAAGGCGGAAAATAACAAAATCAAGCCGGAAGATCTGCTGACGCTCGTACAGATCGGGGAGAAGAGCCTTCGCGGGGGAGAGCCGGCGATCAAGATCGTAAATTAAAAAATTTTTTACCCCTTGTATTTAAGGAGTGGTATTTGTGCTGGGAAAAACAAAGATTCTTGCCCTTATCCTCGCGCTTACATTTTCGGCGTCGTGCTGCATGGCTGCGGAGGAGAGCGCGGCGTCGCATGATGAAAGCGCTCAGCAGAGCTCCGCGGCGAAGCCCGAACAGCCGGAGCCTCCGGAAATGGAAAAGCTGACGGGGCCCGTCATAGAGAGCGTCGAACTTAAGGGCAACGAGGAAGTGGCGGCCGAGCATATCATGAGCGTCGTCACCTCTAAGGTGGGCGAGCATGTCGACGAAGAAAAGCTCCGCAAGGATGCGGACGCGATATTCGAACTCGGATTTTTCAGCTCGGCGGATTACAAAGTGACCGATGAAGGCGACGGCGTCAAGGTCACGTTCGTAGTTCAGGAAAACCCGAAGGTCGGAGAGATCAAATTCATCGGCAACACCGTATACGACGAGGACAAGCTGAAAAGCGCCATATTCACGCAGCCCGGAATGATATTCAACAGGACGTTTTTCCGCAACGACCTTCAAAGGATAAAGGAAAAATATCAGTCGGACGGCTATGTTATGGCGAACGTCAAGGACGTTAAGATCGACGGAGACGTTATAACCGTCGAGATCATAGAGCCGAAGGTTTCCGACATAATCATACAGGGCAACAGGATCACGAAGAAACACATCATCGAACGCTATCTGAAAATAAAACCCGGAGAACTTTTCAACGCCAATAAGCTGCGCCTTACGCTGAACCGCCTGCAGGGCATCGGCTATTTCAACGACGTCAACGTCAACTTCGAGCCTGGAGAGAATCAGGACGAGGTCATAGTCGTTCTCACCGTCGAAGAGGCGCGCACCGGCAAGCTTGGCTTCAACGTTTCCTACGGCACGCAGAGTGGCTTCGGCGGCGGCATGAGCTATGAGAACTACAATATATCCGGGCGCGGGCTGAAGCTTAGCGTCGGCTTCGAGCTCGGCGACCGCGAGGAGTACTGGCTCTCGCTCGAACAGCCCTACATGAGCGGAAAGGTGATGGCCTGGAAGTTCGGCGGCTATAAGCGCGCCTGGGACGACATATATTATTACCAGAACGATAAGCAGTACCTGGAATACGACCGCGACAAGTACGGAGCTTTCCTCGGCTTCGGCAAAAAGTTCAGGGACGAATCGAAGTATAACTGGTACGTGCTGCTCGACTGGCATAACACGAAGAACGACAATATGAGGGAAAGGGACGGCTTCGTCGAGGACTATCCGGATGAAAGCGCCCGCGCCGAGGAGCTGCGGAGGATCCGCGAAGAAGAGCTCGCCGAAGGCGATTACTATTCGGCGACGCTTTCCTTCCGCCGCTTCAACATCGACGAATACGCGCCCTATACGCGCGGCGATGTCGAGAGCCTTAGCTTCCAGTTCGGCAAGGCTACCGTCAACGAGGAAGACTACAGCTATATGAAATACTGGCTGGAAACGAAGTTCTACTTCCCGGTCGGCAACTTCCTCAAAGGCCTATTCGAAACGAATCTGCTCGACGGCTACGGCGATAAGCCGGTTACCCTCGCCGCCCGTGTGATCGCCGGCTCTTCGACCGGCGACGTGCCTTACGATGAAATGTACACGGTCGGCGGAGACACGACGCTGCGCGGCTATGACGACGACTATTACCGCGGCCGCAACATGGTGCTCGGCAACTTCGAACTCCGCATACCGATGCAGAAGATGTTCTCGTTCGTCGTATTCTACGATATAGGACGCGCCTGGGATTCCGGCAAGATCCGCAACGGTGAGGACGTAATCTACGGCGACGACGGCTGGGGTTCCGCGCCGGGAATTGGCATCCGCTTGAATACGCCTCTGGGAAATCTGCGCCTCGACTATGCGGACGGAGACGAAGGCAGGTTCCATTTTGGCTTCGGAGAGCTCTTCTAAAAGAAAAAACGCAAAATATTTTCAAATCGTTGCGGCAGTGCTGATTGCCGCAACGATTGTTGTTTTCTTCCGCTCCGACGCGTTCGCCTCCGTCGAGATCAAAGGCCTGCCGGCATGGCAGGCTTCACTTGCGAAGCAGAGCCTTGACGCCGTACACGAAGGCATGCCGCGCGGCCAGTCCCTTCCCTACCAGGCTGAGATAATGAAGACCGTCGCGCAGCGCATCTTCGCCGGTTATGAAATAAGCGCGGAGGCGCTGGGAAAAGATGTGATCGGCGTCAATTTTTCAGCGCGGGAAGAGCAGCCTTGGAGCGTCGACGTCAAGGTGCCCCAGATTGGCTCTCCGGCTCTCGAGTGGTTTGAAGACGACGTATCGCCGCTGAAGCCGCAGATCGAAGCGATGCTTGCCGGCGTCCCTCTCGAATCGATAGCGTGGTCGGATAAAGCCCTTCAGGGAGAAATAGAAAAAATCACCGAAGAGGCCCTTCCGGGCTGGGCGCCCTCTCTTCTGATGACGGCGAAGGGCGGCGCGCGCGAAATGTCCGTTTCCTTCGCGCCTAAGATGCCTATGGTCCTTGCGGTAAACCCCGCGCCCGTTTCCAATTCTCTTCCCTCCGTGTTGCACGGCGAGCTGCGCAACAGGCTGATGGGGGAGTCTGCCCCCCTTATCGGGCTTCCAGTCGCGTGGACCGCGAAGCACACCCGCGAGATAAACCTTTGGGCTGAAGATTATATAAACGATCAGAGCATAACGAGGCGTTCCGCCTCCAGCGCGAAAGCCTCCTTTTCCCCCTCTCAGATATCGCAGCTGAACGTGCGCGTCGAGAGCCGCTTGTACACTATAGCGGCGTGGGCGGCGATTTACGCCGGCACGTCGGACCGTTCCGCGGAGCTCGGGCTTCACTTAGGACGCAAAGTCGAGCTGCATCCCGACGTTCCTATGGAGGCTTACGCTGAGGCGATACTCGGCCTGCAGGAGTGGAATTTTTCTTATAGATTCGGACTTCGCTTTCGCCCTGTCTCGGATTTCTGGCTCGGCGGCGAATGGGATACGAAGGATGATATGTGGTGGGCGAGGCTCACGATGGATCCGCAGCTCCACAAGCCCTATTTCTGGCTGAGGGTCAGCGAGGAGGGAGACTTCAACGGCGCCCTCGGATGGCGCGCGACGGAAAATATTTCCTTTGAAGTCGAATACGACGCGCGCGAGGATGACCGCTGGAGTTTGAAGATGCTCGGCAATCTGTAGTTTTGCAAAGGGAATGAAGAAGATGACGGCAAAAAAAATATCGCTCGCAGAGATAGCGAAGCTTGTTGGCGGCAGCGTCAAGGGCGACCCTGAGATTCAGGTAAGCTCGGTGCTGCCGCCGGAAAAGGCGGAACCCGGAAGCATAGCGCCGCTTTGGGAGAAAAAGTATATATCTTCCGTTCGCGACGGGACGCTCCTTCTGACGAAAAAAGGGTGGATCAAAGAAGGGGAGAGCGGCGTCGAAACAGATGAACCGCGCGTCGCCCTTATCGCGCTGCTCGCCTTTCTTGGCGACGAGCCGGCCGCCTCCTCCGGCGTTTCCGGTAGGGCCGTCGTTGCGCCGGACGCGGAAATAGCGGAAAACGTTTCGATAGCCGCGGGGGTGGTGATAAGGTCCGGCGCTAAAATCGGAGAAAATAGCGTGATAATGGAGAACGCGGTCATCTGTGAAGAGGCGGAGATCGGCGCGGGCTGCGTCATAGAGCCGGGCGTCGTCGTCTATCGCCGCTCGAAGATAGGCAAAGGCTGCGTGCTCCATTCGAACGCGGTGATAGGCTGCGAGGGCTTTGGCTTCGTGCCGGACCCCAAGGCCGGCATGGTAAAGATTCCGCAGATCGGAACGGTGCGCCTCGACGACGGCGTCGAAGTCGGGGCCTGCACTTCAATAGACCGTGCGACCTTCGGCGAGACCCACGTCGGCGCCATGACGAAAATCGACAGCCAGGTGAAGATAGGGCACAATTGCGAGATAGGCGCCTATACGATCATCGTCGCCCAGTCCGGCATCGCCGGCAGTACAAAGATCGGCAAAGGCGTCATAATGGCGGCTCAGTCAGGCGCTTCGAATCACTCGACGATAGGCGACGGCTGCACCGTCGGCGGACGCGGAGGCGTCGTGTGCGACGTCCCGGCCGGCTCGACCGTCTCCGGCTTCCCTGCGCAAAATCACAAGCTGGAGCTGCGCCAGCAGGCGGCCGTCCGCCGTCTGCCGGAGCTTTTTCGTCAGCTGCGCGAGCTTGCGAAAAAAATAGAAAAGATCGAGAACGAAAAAGATGCTGACGCTTAAGGGCGAGATAAAAATATCCGGCACGGGGCTTCACTCGGGCGAAAGTTCATCTCTTCGGCTGCGCCCATGCGAGCGCGCCGGCATTTATTTCCGCGGCAGGGACGGGCTCTCTTCCGCCGCGGAGGCCGTAGTCGAAGAAGAGAGCCGCCTGACGGCCTTTTCGCTTCCTAACGGCTTGACCGTGCGGACCGCGGAGCACCTTCTCGCCGCGATCGCCGGAATGGGGCTGGACGCCGTCGAAATCGAGCTTGAAGGCACGGAAGTTCCCATAATGGACGGCAGCGCGTTTCCCTTTGCGGAAGCTATAAAGGAGTGCGGCACATGCGAAACTGGTAAAGCCGCACCGCGTCGCTCGATCTCCTATCCTGTTGTCGTCGAGGAAAACGGCGGCAGCCGCTCCCTGACAGCCGCTCCTTCTGAAAAGCTCTCGGTGACTTACGTTATAGACTATCCCGGCACTCCTATAGGCACTCAGTTGGTAAAATATGACGTTACGCCGGAGCTATTTTATAATATAATTTCAAAGGCGCGCACGTTCGGGCTGACGTACGAGCTCGATTTCCTGAAGAAAAACGGCCTGGCGAAGGGTGGAACGCTCGGCAACGCCCTGCTCTTCGATGAAAAGGGACTCGTCGGCGGCCAGGAATTGCGCTTCCCGCTTGAATGCGTTACCCATAAGGTGATAGACTTGCTCGGAGATATGGCTCTTGTCGGAGGCGTTCCGACGGGGCATTATATCGCTGTAGCCGCGGGGCACAGCATCCACGGGAAGCTTATGAGGCGTCTGCGGACGCTCTTCAGACAGAATAATAATTGAAGGCAGTATAACGAGGAGGAAAACGAAAAACAATGAGAGTAGAGATCAGTCAGCTGCTGGATCTTTTGCCGCACCGCTACCCCTTTCTGCTTGTCGACAGAATAGAAGAGATCGTGGACACCGACGAAATCAAGGAAGTTACGGGCTACAAAAACGTCACCTACAACGAGCCCTTTTTCCAGGGACATTTCCCCGACGAGCCCATCATGCCGGGAGTGCTGATACTCGAAGCCATGGGACAGGTCGGCGCGATACTTCTGAAGGTGCAGCCGGAGTTTTCCGGAAAAGAGAGAAAGCTCGTCTATCTGACCTCCGTCGACCACGCGAAATTCCGCAAGCCGGTCAGACCCGGCGACTGCCTGCGCACTACGGCGCGCCTCAAGAGGCGCCACGGCAACGTCGGAAAATTTGAGTTCGTGGCTAAGGTGGACGGTGAAACGGTAGCGGAGGCCGAGATGGGCTTTATGATCGCGCCGGATCTCACATTGACTGCGAAGGCGCAGTGACATCATGAGCGTTCAAATACACCCGACTGCGATAGTTGAAAAGGGCGCGGAGCTCGGGGAGGACGTTACGATCGGCGCCTACTGCATAGTGGACGCGAAGACGAAGATAGGCGACGGCACGGTACTGCGCCCCTTCGCGAGCGTCTGCGAATATACCGAGCTCGGAGAAAACTGCACGATATATGAGCACGCGGTGATAGGAGGGGTGCCCCAGGACCTCAGCTTCCGCGGCGAAGAGACCCGCGTGAAGATCGGGAAAGGCGTCGTGTGCCGCGAATTCGTGACCATCAACCGCGCGGTCGGCGAGGGCGGAGCGACGACGGTGGGCGACGGCTGCCTTATAATGGAGGGCGTGCACTTTGCGCATAACGTCACCGTCGGGCGCGAATGTACGATCGCGAACAAAACCGGACTTTCGGGGCACGTCTGGATCGGGGATTATGTCGTGATAGGCGGTATGAGCGGCTTCCACCAATTCACGCGCGTCGGCTCGTACTGCATGATCGGCGGAATGTCGCGCGTGACGCAGGACGTGCCGCCCTATGCTCTGGCGGCGGGGATCCCGCTCCGCGTCTACGACATCAACAGGGTCGGGTTGAAGCGCAGGGGTTTCGATATGAAGACCCGCTCTAAGATTCGCGAAATGTACAGAATCATCTATAATTCGGGATTGACGAACAGAGAAGGGCTTGCGAGGATCGGCGAGCTCTATCCGGAAGACGCGGAGGCGAAGATGATACTTGACTTCGCCGAAGCGAGCAAGCGCGGCCTCACTCCGCGCATGACGCAGGACTGGACGCACGGGAGCGAAGAAAAAGTTGATTAAGCTCTTCGCTATGGATGTCGACGGCACGCTGACGGACGGCGGAATCTATATGGACGGCCGCGGCGGCGAGCTGAAGCGCTTCGACGTCAGGGACGGACAGGGGATAGCGATGCTGCTGAAAAGCGGGGTGAAGGTCGTCTTCATCAGCGGGCGCTATTCGGCGCCCACGCAGCAGAGGGCCGACAATCTGAAAATATCCTGCTGCATCAACGGAGCGAGCGATAAGCTGAAGGAGCTTTCCGAGCTCTGCGGCGGCTGGAATATCTCAAGGGACGAAGCCGCGTACGCCGGCGACGACACGCCCGATGTAGAATGCGTAAAATGGGCCGGGCTCGGCATAGCGGTGGGCGACGCGCATCCTTCCGTCAGGGCGGCCGCCGATTTCGTCGCAAAGGCGCCTGGGGGGCGCGGGGCGATCCGCGAGAGCGCGGAGTATATACTGAAGATGAATGACGGGGAAGAACATGAAGATAAATGACGTTTTCTCATTAAAGGTCAGAGTCCTGGACCGCTATATTCTCGGCGAACTGAAATCGCCGTTCTTTTTCGGCCTCGTCGCCTTCACCACGATACTTGTCGCGGGCGGCCTGCTCTTTCAGATGGCCGACCTCATTATCCAGAAGGGTGTCTCCGTCGGCATCGTGATAAGGCTCTTCGTCTACTACATGCCGCGGCTTGTCGTCTTCACGATTCCGATGAGCTGCCTTCTGGCTTCGCTGCTCGGCTTCGGGAAACTTTCCGCGAACTCGGAGATCGTCGCGCTGAAATCCGCCGGGCTCTCCTTCCAGCGCATCGTCCGTCCAGTAACGGTCGCGGCGTTCTTTATATCGATAGTAGCCTTCATAATAAACGAAAGCGTCGTGCCGCTGAGCGAAAGGGCGGCGGCCAACGTCATGAAATATGAAGTGCTGCGGGAGTCCGCCCCCCTCTTCACTCAGAAAATATTCATCAAAGAAGAGGGCGACGGCGTCGTGAAGCGCGTCATCTACATAGACAGGATGGACAACGACACGAAAGACATGAAAGATGTCACGGTCGAGGAATTCGACCAGGGGCGTCTTGCGAGAATCATCACCTCGCTGGACGGCAAGTGGGAGGATGGCAGCTGGTGGCTGATAAACGGCGCCGTCTACGAGATAAGCAAAAAGACGAAAGAAGTGGGGCTCCTCTTCAAATTCGACAGACAGGCGCTGCGCCTCAACCTCAGGTCCGAGGATATCGAGAACGTGAACAGGGAGCCGGACGAAATGGGCATAAAGGAGCTCCTCTCGCTCATCCGGCTGAAGGAGAGGCTCGGCGAGAGCCCGGGAGAGCTTTGGATGGCTTTCCATCTGCGTCTCGCGGTCCCGTGGGCCTGCCTGATCTTCGCGATACTCGGCGCGGCTCTCGGAAGCCGCCCGCAGCGCGCAAGCTCAGGCGTCGGCTTCGGCTTCAGCGTGATAATCATTTTCGTCTATTACGTCATCATGTCCTTCAGCAAGGCGCTCGGCGAGAACGGCTCGCTGCCCCCGGCTATGGCCGCCTGGGTGGCGAATTTGGTCTTCCTCGCGATCTCGCTGCTGCTGTGTTCGAGGGCCAACAGGCTCGGATAACGGCGCGGCACGGCGCGAATAAAAAAGCGGACGTCCGGGCCCGGACGTCCGCTTTTTTCGATTATTCTCTTTACGGCTATTTCAGCGTAAGCCCGCCGCGCCCCTCGGTAAATTTTCCTATTATCGCGGTGTCGGGGAAGCCGGAATTTTTAACTATCCTGACGATCTCCTCCGCCGCGTCCTGCGGCGCCGCTATCAGCAGGCCGCCCGAAGTCTGAGGGTCGAACGCGATATCCTCGGCGAATCTGCCGATCTCCGAGCTGTTCGTCACCCTGCCGCCGACATAATTTTTGTTTTCGTACGAGCCGGCCGGGATGAGCCCCATGTCGGCCATCTCGGAGATTCCCGGAAGAAGGGGAATCTTTGAGCAGTCGATTTCCAGCGATACCCCGTCCGGCGCCAGGTCGAGCGCATGCGACGCGAGGCCGAAGCCCGTCAGGTCCGTCGCGGCGCTCACGGCGCGGCGCAGCTCCGCGGGCAGCAGCGACGGCACCGCGTTCAGCTTAGCCATGGAGCTCTCGGCCGCAGCGATGTATTCCGGCGCGAAGAGGCCGGCCTTTATCGCGGTTACGGCTATGCCCGTGCCCACCGGCTTTGTGAGAAGCAGGGCGTCGCCGGCCCTGGCCGCGCCGACCGTCCACATTTCGCTTTTTTCCACCTCGCCGAAGACGGCGAGCCCGTATTTCGGTTCTTCGTCCTGCACGCTGTGCCCGCCTGCGAGCACTGCCTGCGCCTCGATCACCTTGCGCGCGCCGCCGTCGAGGATTTGACGCAGCACCTCGATCGGCTCGCAGGAGGTGGGGAAGCAGACGATGTTCAGCGCGATAAGCGGGCGCCCTCCCATCGCGTAGACGTCGGAGAGCGAATTCGCCGCCGCTATCTCGCCGTATCTGTGCGGATCGTCGACGACGGGCGTTATGAAGTCCGTCGTGAGGATTCCGATCCTTTCTTCCGTTATCTTCCAGAGCGCCGCGTCCTCTCCGTGCGTCCACGAAGCGAGCAGTTCCTCTGAATGAAGGACCGGAAGCCCCTTTAAAATTTCGTCAAGCTCCGCCGGAGCGATCTTCGCCGCTCAGCCGCTTGTTTTGGCGCGTTTCGTCAGCCTCATTTACTTCGCCTCCCCGGCCGCGCGCAGATGAACGACATCCGCCGCGGCGAATGTTTTTTCGCCTTCGCGCGTCTTTACGATTATCGCGCCCTGGGCGGTGACGCCCGAAGCCGTGCCGGTCACGCTCCCGTCGTCGCAGATGACCTTTATCTCCCTCCCGAGCGTGTCGCAGCCGGCGCGGTAGAGATCAAGCAGCGCCTCGGCGCCGCCGCCGGAAGAAAGAAGTTCGAGCAGCGCGGCGAAGCGGCCGAGGAAGGCCGTGAGTATCCTCCAGCGCGGCCAGCTTTTTCCGCTTTCGATCAGCAGCGACGTCGCGCTATCGCGCAGCTCCCGGGGAATCTCCCCGGGCTCCATGTTCACGTTGACGCCTATGCCGGTGACCGCGTAATATATCCGCTCCGCTTCGCCGGCGGACTCGCTTAAGATTCCGCAGAGCTTCCTGCCGCGGCATAGCACGTCGTTCGGCCATTTGAGTTCGGCCGCGACGCCGCACTCTTCGCGCAGCGCTTTTTTCAGCGCGAGCCCGGCGGCGAGGTTGAGGAGCTGCACCTCGCCGGGAAGCAGCGCCGGGCGCAGCAGCACGGAGAAGGTCAGATTCCTGCCGCCGACGCTCTGCCAGCTTCTGCCCATGCGGCCGCGCCCGTCGGTCTGCGCCTCGGCGAGCGCGACGATCCCGGCTTCGCGCTCTTCGCGCGCCAGCTTTTTTATCGCGCGCTGCGTAGAGTCGATCTCGCCGAAGCATATGCATTTATTGAATATCGGGTTGTCCTTCAGGAAATATTCGATCAGCGTCGGGGCGAGCGCAGTCACGCCGTCTACGCCGGACAGTCTGTAGCCCTTCCGAGGCAGAGATTCGATCGGCAGCCCCTCGGCCTTGAGCGCTGAAATATTTTTTGCGAGCGCCTGCCTTGAGATCGAGAGCCGCTGTGCGAGCCGCGCGCCGGGGACGATCCCGCCGCGCTCCGTGATGAGCGCTTCAAGAATCCTGGCGCGGCTCGTTGTCTCTTCGCTGCCTTTTGCCATACGCCGCCCCCCTCGATGCATTTCCTCTTTCATTATATACGCATTTATTGGTTTGCGGTTATAATAAAAGCCTAATCGTATTTTTTTGGAGGGGTTATCGATGGTCGTGCTGCCTATTTCAACCGTCATGACGAACCTGCGTTCATCGTTCGATGAGCTGCGTGAAAGTCTTTGACCTGCCCGGAGCCGAAAACAAATTAAGAGAACTCAATAAATCTGTGGAAAAAGAGGGTTTCTGGAGCTCCCCCGACGCCCAGTCCGTCACGCGCGAAATATCGTGCGTCCAGTCGCGCGTCAACAAGGCCAACGAGATGAAGGGCGAGTTTGAGGAGGTCGAAGCGATAGCCGAAATGCTCGCCGACGGAGAGGACGCCGAGCTGGAGGAAGAATTTTATTCGCGCGCCGAAAAGCTTGAGAAGGCGATAGAGGATTATCAGACAGTGATACTGCTCGACGGAGAGTACGACGCGGGCGACGCGATAGTGATGGTCCACGCGGGCGCCGGCGGCCTCGATTCGCAGAGCTGGGCGCAGATGCTGTACAGGATGTACATGCGCTGGGCCGAAAGCCGTGGCTACGGCGTCAAGCTGATAGACGAGCTCCCCGACCAGGAGGGCGGAATAAAAAGCGTCACAGTCTCGGTGAAGGGAAATTACGCTTACGGCTACCTGAAGGGAGAGCAGGGCGTCCACCGCCTGGTGCGCATTTCGCCTTTCGATTCGGCCAAGCGCCGGCACACGAGCTTCGCGTCGGTGGAGGTGATGCCCGTGCTGCCCGAGGGCGTCGAGATAGAAATCCGTCCGGAAGATCTGAAAATGGACACCTTCCGTTCGAGCGGAGCCGGCGGCCAGTACGTCAACATGACGGACAGCGCGGTGCGCATCACGCACCTGCCGACGGGCATAGTCGTGAGCTGCCAGACGGAGCGCTCGCAGCACATGAACCGCGCTACGGCGATGCAGGTGCTGCGCTCAAAGCTCTTCGAGCGTTCGCTGCGCGAGCGTCACGAACAGCTCGAAAGCATACAGGGAGAGAAGCGCTCTATCGCGTGGGGCAGCCAGATCCGCTCGTACACGCTGCAGCCCTTCCAGTTGGTGAAGGACCACCGCTCCGGCTGCGAAATAGGAAACGTGCAGGCCGTGCTCGACGGGGGAATCGACGAGCTGATAATGGCCTATCTCAGATTCTTGAAAAATGAAAAATAAAACCTTGGAGAGTAAAATGAAAAAAGCCGCGAAAATACTTTCAGCGCTTGCGATGGCCGCGCTGCTCGCCTCCGGCGCGCGCGCGGAGGAGCGCTTCGTACCGAAGGAGCCGGTGATGCCGCTTTCGCAGATCCGCCCGGGGATGCTCGGATACGCGAAGACCGTCCTTCAGGGCACAAAGATAACGCCGTTCAAGGTAAAAATCGTCGGCGTCGTCCCCAGCAAATCTAAGCCGCGCAATCTTATAATGATAGAAGTCCTCGATAAATACATCCGTGAAAACGGCGGAATCGCGGCCGGCATGAGCGGCTCGCCGGTATACGTCGACGGCAGGCTCATCGGCGCGATCGGCTACAGCTGGTCCTTCGCCGACAGCAGTATGGGGCTCGTGACCCCCGTCGAAGAGATGCTTAAAGCGATGGAATGGCGGCAGAAGCTGCCGTGGTTCGACGTGCCGCCGCTTCCTCCCGACGAAGCGGGCAAAAAAGACGCGGAAAGCGCCGCGGCGTCCGGCGACAAGGCGCCGGGCTGCGAAGCCGCGTCGGCAGATAAAATCATCTCCGCTGACAAAGCCGCGTCCGGCGATAAGGCGGCGCCGGGCGGCAAAACGGCTTCCGGCGACGCCGCGCTCTCCGGAGATGAAACTATATCGGGAGACGTCCTGTCGGAGGATAAAGAAATACTCTCTGGCGACGTGAAGATAGATTTCGACGAAGAAGCCTCCGGGAGCGGGGCTCCGCGGGAAAAAATGACCCTGGCGTCGGACGGCGTCAGCGCGCGCTACGCGGCGCGCCTCGGCAAGAAGCTCGGCGTTTCGATAATTCCGCTCGGTTCCGAGTCGGTGGGCTCCTCTCCGGTAGACCTACGGTGGCGGCCGGAACCGGGCGCCGCGGTAGGCGCCGCGATAGCGTGGGGCGACGTCGTGGTCGGCGGCGTAGGCACGCTCACGGCCGTATCTAAGGACGGGCGCTTCATCGCCTTCGCGCATCCGATGTTCAACAGGGGGGGCGTCTCTTACGCGCTGACGCAGGCCAGCATCCTGAGGACCGTCCCCAGCATTGAAAGCTCGTTCAAGCTCGGCTATCTCGGAAAGATAGCCGGCGTCGTGACGCAGGACAGGCCGGAAGCGATAGGCGGACGCTTAGGGCAGCTTGCCGCCGCTTCGAGCTATACCGTCAACTTCCACGACGTCGACGAAAGAAAAAAAGAGACGAAACGCTTTCAGACCGTCGCCGACCCCTTCATCGGCCCCGAAATAGGCTCGGCCGGCATACTCGGCCTCGTCGACGACCTGTGGGCGAGAAAGGGCGCCGGCACCGCGCTCTTAGCGTATACGGTCTCAGGCGGCAACATGAAGCCCTCCTGGACGCGGCGCAACATCTTCTATTCGCCGAAGGACGCGGTGAAGGCGATGCAGAAGGAGATAGAGTCCCTCGGCAAGGTCATCTTGCGCAACCCCTTCAGGGAGATAAACCCCTACGGCGTCACCGTTGACGTCGAAATGACGAAAACGCCGCGCGTCGTCTACATCGACAAGATCGAAATAGAGGATGAAAAAGAAAAATATTCTCCCGGCGACAAAGTAAAGGCCGTCGTGACCTTCCGCCCGTGGCGCAAGGCTCCCGTCAAAAAGACGTTCGAGCTCAGAGTGCCGGAGAACGCCGTCTCCTTCTGCGAAGTTACGGCGCGCGGCGGAGGCATAGAGGAGCCGGAAGAAGAGCCGCTTATAACCGGCATACGCGCGATTACGACCTTTAAAGAATTCGTAACGGAACTTTCGGCCAAGGAGACGAACAACCAGATAATCGTCGAGATAGGCGGCCCCGAAAAAGATTCGCCGGAGAAAAAGAAGCCGCATAAATCGACCGACAAAGATAAGGAAAAACTTTCCGAAAGCTCTGCGGTAAAAGAGGAGGACTCGGAAAACAAAAAGCCGGAGGCCGGGCGCGACAAGAAAGAAAACAAGAAAAAGGGGAAGGACTCCTTCACGCCGGCCGACATGATGGAGGAGCGCTTCGTCAGCGAAATAAACGCCGAAAGAATAAAAAACCGCGAGATGGTCGTCGCGGATACCAATTACTACGTCGAGGGAGTGCTGCGTACCTTTATCAAAGTGAAGGGCGGCTCGGCGTCGGACATGCTGCAGAGCAAGCTGGCCCAGCTGATGGGCGGCGGGGAAGAGGAAGAGGAGGAATACGCGCCGCCCGAAGATGAGGAGGATGAGGGCGGAGAGGACGGCGGAGACGGCGACGAAGGTGACGGAGAAGGGGAAAGCCTGAGCTTCTCGGGGCTCGGGCGCGGAGCTAAAAGAAAATGATTTTCAGGCAGACGCCGTAGCCTATAATAAGCGCAAGCAGGACGGCGGCCGAAAGAGTATCCTTTATCGCGCGCACTTCCTCGCGGTAGGCGGGGCCGAAGTGCGCGTCGACGAACTCTTCGACCGCCGTGTTTATCAATTCTATCGCCATCGGGAAGAGCGACGCGAGAAATACGAGAAAGACGCTGCCGCAGCCGCGCCGCATGGCTATCGCGAGCAGCGTCGCGGCTGCTGTGCCGAAAGCCTCCTGGCGCACGGCCTTTTCATTGACGAACGCGCTCCTGAGCCCGTTTAAAGAATAAAAAGTCTTTGCGAAAAGCCCCTTATTTTTCCACTCTTTCACGACGCACTCCACCCAGCTGGTTCATATGGACCAATTATATAACAAGGCGCTCCTTTGCGCCGGCTTTCGCGTGAAAGGCGCCGCGCTGCGTGCGCGGAAATTTCTCCGTATTGTGCCGAGACGGCGCCATAAAAGCGCGTCGCCGGCCGCTTCCGACGCCGGCGCTTTGTGCGGGCCCGACCGTATGTCCGCAGGCCGGCTCTTCTACAGCTTACAGAAAGAAGCCGAAGCCAATGATCTTTTCGATAATAGATGCGGTGAAAGAGGGCGGATTCATGTCTTTCTTAGCTGTCTCATCGCCCGCGGGCCAAACTGTGGTTTTTCGTGCTGATGATATAAGAAGAGGCCGGGAAAAACCGGCCCCTTCTCGCAAAGTGAAATCTTTGCCTTCGCGTGTGCGGAGGCGGCTCTATTGACGGCGGCCGTTGCGGCCGCGCCTTCTCAGCAGGGCGGCGAAAGCGACGGGCAGCAACGCGAGCGCGCCGAATCCCGCGCTGCAGCCTCCCGAGCCGCCGGAGGACTTCTTAGACGTCTTTACGACCGCCAGCGGGTCTACTACGGAGCGTTCCGTGGAATCGACGTCGTAATCCCCTCCGTCCTTTACGTAGACGACGAGCTTGTAGCTCTTGTCCGCCTCTATGGCCTCTTCAGCCGCCATCACGCCGTCGTCCATACGCTGGAGCGTGAAGTGTCCGTCTTTGTAGTCTGCCGAGGCGGCTGCATAGGCGAAGAACGTTCCCGTTCCGTCGGGGCGCGTCTTCACGAGCCTGACCTCCTGCGGCGTATCGGCGAGCAGCCTGTCGCCGCTTATTATGAAGGCCGTAGCCGCCGTAGCGCCGGCAGTCGAAAGTTGCGCCCTGAAGAGCGGCAGCGATACCGCGCGGTCGAGCGCGACGCTGTCGTCGGAGACGGCGTCCACGATCGCCCGCTGCAAGACGGCGTCTTCCAGGTAGACGACGCCCCTCTCGTTGACCTTGAAGGAGCCCATCGAAGCGCCGAGGCTCTTTGCGACGTCGTCGAGCTGCGATGAGTTGATGCCGTTCGCCTTTACCGCCTCGACGTCGGCCGTTATCACGTCGCCGATCGGCAGGATGCTCCATATCTCCTCTCCCTCTATTACGGAAGTGGTGAGGGTGACCGACGCCGAGACGCCGCTCTCCTCGTCGGTCGCGGTGAGCTTGTATTCGCCTGACGTTCCGCCGGCGCGGCGCAGCGTCACCGTCGCGCTGCCGCCGGCGTTTTCCGTGAGGTGTACGTCTGAGTCCTGAGCGCCGCCGCCCGCCGCGGCTATCGTCCACTTTATATCGCCCTCGGCGTCCGAGGGGGTGCAGGCGGCAGTAAAGGTGCGGCTTTCGCCCTCTCTCATGGCCTCGGCGCTGCCGCCGATTATTATTTTTTCAACGGCGATCTTTTTGGAGGCGACTTTCAGTATGCCTCCCGGCGTAAGGGCGATGTCCGCGCTCTCCGCGCCGACGCCCAGCAGGCCGGTGACCGCCGCGCTTACCGGATAGAAGCCCTCTTTATCGGCGCGGACCGTTATCTTTGAGGTGCCGGCGCCTGAGAGCAGCGTAAGGCCCTCCGGGAGCGTCCATCTGTAGCGCAGCGCCGAGGCGTCCGCGGTCGGCGGATAGACCTTCGCCTCTATCTCGCGGCTCTCGCCCGTCTTTAACGTCTTGAAGCCCTCCGTGTCCAGGACGACGGCGGCCGCCGGCAGGAGCGCCGGGTCTGTTATTTTCCCCTGCTCGGTGTAGCCCATCGACGGGTTGCCGCCATCCGGCTGTCCCTCTTTTACCTTGAGCCAGTAGCATTCCGTGTAGCCGAATCCGAAGGCGCCGACTATGCCGCCGGTGTATTTGACGTCGCCCTCTACATAGTCGGCGGCGGAGACGCAGTATTTCGTCGTGGAGTTGAAGCCGCCCCAGATCCCGCCGGCGTCCATCGTGCTGGTGATAGAGGAGCACATGGAGACGCAGTTTTCCACATTGCCCCTGTACCAGTAGCCGAAGCCCGCTATGCCGCCCGAGTAGGCTGCTCCTACGGTCGATTTTACCGTCCCGTATGTGACGCAGTTGCGCACGAGCCCGCCGCCTACCAGAGAGGCTACCTGCCCGGCATACGAGCGCCCCTCGCCGGAGGCGTCGACGTCGCAGCTGACGACGCAGTTGCTCACCTGCCCGTCGGTCCAGCTGACGAGGCCGGCGGCGCCGGAGTCGACTTTATTGGTGACGGAGCCCTCTAAGTAGAGGTTCTGTATCGTGCCCGTCGGCAGCAGGTGTCCGAAGAGCCCCGTGCTGTGGCTGCGCTGGCCGTTGGGGTCCATATTGCCGTTCTTTCCTCTCGGCACATGATCGCCGGTGGAGATGAGCATACCCGTTATCCGGTGCCCGCCGCCGTCGAAGTGTCCGGCGAAGCCGCGGAGGTTGCCGTAGGCGACCATCCAGCCTATGGGGATCCACTCTTTTTTGGCAAGATCGACGTCCACCGTCAGTGTTATGTATTTTTCTTTGAAGTCGTCGGAGCCGGCGTTGACGAGCGCCGCGAGCCCCGCGAGCGCCTCCGCGTCCGATATCCTGTAGGGGTCGTCGGCGGTGCCTTTGGCGGCGGCTGGGCCGTCGTACCAGCCCGTATCCGCCTTCCAGAACTCGGCTGCCGGAGCCCGAGCCGCCGAAAGCGTAAGAAGCAGTGCGAACAGCACGAGGAAGGCTTTGCCCGCACGGGCCTTTTTCATAGCCGGTCTCCTCCTTTTCGTCTTTCCCGCCAGCGCCAGCGCGCATGGCAGAAGCAGGGCGATAGCCGCGAAGCCTGAGTTGCAGCCGCCGGAGGAGCCGCCGGAGGGCGGAGAGGGCGCGGCGGTAAGCAGTATCGAGTCCTTGAGCGAGGAATCGTCTACCGCCTCCGCAGTGATGCGGTAGACGGCGCCGGACACGTGGTTCTTCAGCGTGACGCTGGCCGCGAGGCTTGTCCCGCCGAAGGAGAGGATGATGTCGTCCGCCCCGGCGCCGTCGCCGGAGACCACTTCGTACGTCCATTTAAGCACCGGATACGACGGGATGTCGGTATCCGGCGCTATCTCCGCCGTGATGTCCGCGCTTTTGCCGGCCGCGTCGAGCGATATCGCCTCGGGCGAGAGTTTGAGCCCGTCGATGTTGACGCGGTATACCGCCGCGCCTGTGGCGGGAGTATAGCTGTTTTCACCGCCGAGCAGGTTGCCGCAGGTAAGGCTCGCCTGCGTGAAGCCGGCCTTGAGCCCCTTTATACGCGCGGAAGCGCCGTCCGCCGAAAGGGAAAGTATCGAGCCGTCCTTCACGCTCCACAGGAACGTCACTTCGTCTTTGTTGTAGGCCGTCGTCGGGTACACCGCGGTCGTAAGCGTGAGGGATTTGTTTTCCGTAAGGCTGACGAGCGGCGCGGTGAGCGCGGCCGAAGCGGGCAGCTTTGAATCCGACGCCACCGCGTCGTTGCTGACGATGCAGCCTTCCCTTATGTCGGCGCTTATATCCTCATAATTTCCGGCCGCCGCCGTCGGCACTCCCTTCTTTTTGACCCAGCGGTTGTTGATTATCATGCCGCGGTCCTGATGGGGAGACCACGAGGATACGTAGTTGTAACCCGCTATCGCGCCTGACCGGGTCTTTTCTGCGTTCGGGCTTGAAACCGAGACTGTGCAGCTGAGCGAGCTGTTTTCTATGCGGATGTTCTGTCCAGAGACGTTTACTCCGGCAAGCCCCCCTGCCGCCACGTCGTTCTGCGCGTCGTCGGCGTGCAGCTTCACCGAGCCTGTCACCGCGACGTTATTGATAGTCCCGCCGTTGTAGCCGGCTGCGCCGCCGGCGCAGTTTATCCACTGGTCGTAGCCGAAGGGCGATGTGCCGCCGGATACGTCGATGTCGGCGGAGACTGCGCAGTTCTGGATGATGCAGTTTTCCCAAAAGTTCTCGCCTGCGATGCCGCCGACCCTCATCGAAGCGGAGCTGTCCTTGTATCTGATGGAACCGGTGAATATGGAATTTTCAATGGATGGGCCGACCTCGTAACATTCGTAGCAGCCGACGATGCCGCCGACCCTTGTTTTTCTTTCTTCATCAGTGTTTGCCGCGCCGGTTGCGATGTCGGCGCTCACGGAGCAGCTGCGGACGCTGCCGCTGTTATTATGGCCGACGATGCCGCCGATCGCGGCGCCGCTGAAGCCTTTGAGCGCGCCGGAAAACACGCAGTTTTCGACCGCTGCGTTTTGATCGATGCGGCCGACAACAGCCCCAAGCGAAGAGCATTTATCGCCGGAGGCCACCACTCTGCCCCTGAGGTTGATGTTTTTTACGACGGCCTGCCGGCCGCTTACCCATCCGAAGAGGCCGTAACCGTTTGACCAGCCCTCTTCGTCGAAGGGTGTTACTGTGCCGAGCCCTTCTATCGTGTGCCCGCGCCCGTCGAATGTTCCTTCGAAATTGCCGTACGATTGTCCTATTGAAGTCCAGGTCCGGCCGGAAAGGTCAATATCCTTATCCAGGAATATAGTCTTTCCCTTGAAATTGACCTTCGCTCCCTCCGCGTCGCCGCTGCCGACCAGCACGGAGAGCCCGGCGAGCTCCTCGGGGGTGCCTATCGTGTATTCCGACGCATCCCTGTCGTTCTCGTACCATGCTGTGTCCGCGCTTTCGATCCAGGCCGCCTTCTGCGCGGCGCAGGCCGGGAGCGCGGCGGACAGCGCCAGCACGAGCGTGAGAAGATAAAATCGTTTACACATTTCTCGTCCTCCTTGTATGTGAGATTTAAATTGTCCGCGGCGGAGAAGCGCAAAAGGCTCCGCCCTGGATCCGGATATAAAATACGCGGGAGGGGCTCTGACGCCTCCTCCCGCGAAAAATATATATCCGTCGGTCGGCCGCGGTGCGCCCTCTGCGCATTTGAAGCCAAAACATCCGGCGGCAGGTTTCCCGACTCTCGGCCTTCAAGCCGCGCCTTCCCATCTTTCGACAGTGGCTGGATGCGGCTCGGTCTGCGGAAGCGATCTACGCGCTCTCCGCTTGCCGATTACGGTGGCAGGGGCCGTTCCGGCTTCTCACCGGATTCCCTAACTCCGCGGATATGTCTTTATTAAGATGCTACATTGCATATCAAAACTAAACTACCACCTGCCGACAACTTTGTCAATGTTTTGAGCCGATCTGTTTTGCCTAAATCTGTTTTGATCTGTGCGGACTGCGCCCCGGCGGTGCTTTTAATGTATAATTGAAATGGCGCGGATGAGACGCTTCCCGACGGCTTCGGCGATGTATCCGCCGAGGAATCGAGTATATGCGCATAGACGTCTTGGTTTGGGCGGTGGAAGCGAAGAGCGGCATCCCGGCCGATATCCGCGAATCTGTCGAGGATATCGGCGAAAAGATAAGAGACGGCCTGATAGTTATAAAGGAGAACGGCTACCGGAGCATGAAGGACGTCGAATAGCGGCGGCGCGCCGCGGCGTAAATAAGCGAAATTGCGATAGGCGCATAAATTGGAGTGATAGCGATGCTGCATTGCGGGATAGTGGGACTGCCGCTCAGCGGAAAATCTACGGTCTATAACGTGATCACGAGGGCGGGCGCGGAGGTGAAGCCCTACGCCGGAGGCAAGACCGACCCCAACAGGGCCGTCGTCTCCGTGCCGGACAAACGTTTCGACGAGCTTGTGCGGATACACAAGCCGCGCAAGGAGACGCCGGCGCAGGTGGAATTCGTCGACCTGGCCGGGCTGTCGCGCGGCGCGGGGAAGGGAGAGGGGCTCGGCAACGCCTTTTTGTCCTTCGTCGCGGACGCCGACGCGCTGATTCAGGTGATACGCTGTTTCGCCAATCCCTCCGTCGAACACCCGGAGGGCTCTATAGACCCGCTGCGCGACTGGGACATCGTCGACGACGAGCTTATCTTCCGCGACCTCGCGGTGATCGAAAACCGCCTCTCGAAGCTGCGCGCGAAGAAGAAGCTAACGTCCGACGAAGATAAAGAAAAAAATCTGCTTGAGAAGTGCTACGACTGTCTGATGGAGGAAAAACCGCTCTCGGCCATAGATCTGAAGCCCGAAGAACGGCGGCAGCTGCGCGGCTTCGCCTTCGTCACGTCGAAGCCGCAGATCGTCCTGCTCAACCTCGACGAAAGCCAGAACGAGGAGGAGAAGATCCCGCAGTGGGACGGGCTGAAAAAGCGCGCCGACGAGCGCGGCGTGAAGCTCTGCAAGCTCTACGGCAGCTTGGAAATGGACATAATGGAGCTCGCCCCCGAGGAAGCCGCCGAATTCACCGAAGGGCTGAATATCACGGAGCCGGGACGCGAACGCCTGATAGAAGAGGCCTACCGCCTGCTCGGGCTCGTCAGCTTTTTCACCTGCGGCCCCGACGAAGTGCGCGCGTGGACGCTGCATAAGGGAGAAAGCGCCGTCGACGCGGCCGGGACGATACATTCGGACCTTGCGCGCGGCTTCATACGCGCTCAGGTAGTAGCGTTCGACGACTACATGAGAAACAATTATTCCCTTGACGAATGCCGCAAAACGGGGACTCTGCGTCTCGAAGGGAAAGAATACGTCGTCAAGGACGGGGATATGATAGAAATCAGATTCAACGTTTAGCGCCGGACGCGGGCTTCGATTTCCCGCGCGCCGCCAAGGAGGCCTCTTTATAATGAAAATATACATCAGCTCCGATATGGAGGGCTGCACCGGCGTCGTGTCGGCCGCGCAGGCCGACCCCGGCGGTCAGGAGTATTCTTTCGGGCGCGTGATGCAGCTGCACGACCTCGACGCCGCCGTCAAAGGAGCCTTCGACGGCGGAGCGGAGCGCGTGATAGTGAACGACGCGCACGGCTCGATGACCAACGTAGACATATCGCGTTTGGGGCGCGGCGTGCGCCTCGTCTCCGGCTCGCCGAAGCTTCTCGGCATGATGGAGGAGGTCGGCGGCTGCGGCGGCGCGGTCTTCCTCGGCTATCACGCGATGGCCGGAACGGAAAAGGCCGTGCTCGACCACAGCTACGACAAGCAGACGATCTACTCTCTCTCGGTGAACGGCAGAAAAATGGGCGAAGCCGGCTTCAACGCGCTGTTGGCCGGGGTCCAGGACGTCCCGGTCATAGCGGTGAGCGGCGACTGCGCGCTCTGCATCGAGGCCGGCAGCCTCTTAGGCGAGAATGTGGAGACGATTCCCGTGAAGGAGGGGCTCGCCCACGCGGCGGCCCTCTGTCTGCCGCCGGAAGAAAGTTGCGAAAAAATCTACGCTGGCGTGAAGCGCGCCGCCGAAAAACTGAAAGCCGGCGAATTTTCCCCCTTTACGATGGAAGCGCCCTACGTCCTCGACGTGGGGCTCGCAAACACGATGCAGGCCGATGCCGCGTCGCTCGTCCCGGGCGCCGTGAGGATCGCGCCGCGCGCTCTGCGCTTTGAGACGGAGGACGCGCTCGAACTCCGCCGCGTCCTCTATTCGGTGATCGCAAGCGCTTCTGCGCAGAAGGGCGCGTTTTGATCAAGAGAATCGGCATCGACCTCGGCGGGCATACGATAAGCGGCGGAGAAGTCGATTTCAGCGGAGGGGCGCCGCGCCTCGTCTCCCCAGTGACGGTCAGGACGCCGAGCGAGAGGGATCCCCTCTCGGTGCTCCGCGCGGTCGAGGAGCTCGCGCTGATGTGGGTTTCGCGCGGCGACGAATGTTTCATCGGCATAGGAGTGCCAGGCTTCGTGAGCAAAGACCGTCTCGCGGTGCTGAAGCTGACGAACTTCAAGGGCTGCGAAGGCGCCCGCGTCGGCACGCTGATCGCGCGGGACATGCGCGCCCGCGGGATCTCTGCCGAGGTGAGGCTGGAAAACGACGCGAACTGCGCGGCGGTCGGCGAACATATCTGCGGGGCGGCCAGAGGGATGGACGACTTCGCTGTGCTCACGCTCGGCAGCGGGATAGGCGCAGGGCTTGCGGCGAACGGCAGGCTGATCCGCGGCGCGCACGGCATGGCCGGCGAATGCGGCCATATGGCTCTGTGCGGCGAAGGATTTCGCGGCTGTTTCTGCGGCGGCGCCGGGCACCTTGAGGAGGCGGCGTCGGCCGACTGGGTCGAAAGACGCGCGCTGGAGCGCGGGCTGCCGGGGGATTTCCGCGTCTTATGGGGCATGCGCGAAAAAAACGGCGACGCGCGGGCGCTTATCGAGGCCTCTCTCGACGCCCTCGCGCGTGGCATAGCCTCCATCTGCGCGGCGCTCGACCCCGAAGCCGTCATACTCAACGGCGGGATGAGCCGCGCGGAGGGGATGGCGGACGAGCTGCGCGGCCGCGCGACGAAGTACCTGCCCTCGCCTATGCGCGCCGTATTTAGACTGCTGCTCTCCGAGCTCGGAAGCAGCGCGGCGGTGATGGGCGCGGCGGCGCTGGACGGCGGGATGTGAGCGAGGCGGAGCCGGCCGTAAAAAAATCATCGCCGTAAGCGCGCCCGCAAAAATATTTGCGCTACGGAGGAGAAGACGAAATGAGAATCGTGAGGATAAAAAGCGGCGGCTCGGAGAGCGCCGCGATAGAAATCTCAAGCGGCTTTGTAAGGCTCGACGTCCTGAACGAAGAGAAGCGCACGGCGTGGCCGGAAGATTTTGAAGAGCTTGTTTACGGAGGCGAGGGCGCCGCTCTCGCGAGATGGTACGAGGCCGGCGGCGAAACGCTGCTGGAGAATATCAGCCGTAGATTCGTCGTGCCGCGCGAGAAGGCCGAGATCACCGGCGGGCCGAGCGACGTTGGCGGCGGAGGACAGCGGAACTTCGGCTGAACTTCCGCGCGTCTCCGATTTAATTATACCCCTTGTGAAATCGCCGTTTTTTTTGTAAAATAAGGCATGTTGGCATAAAATTCATTGCTTGACCATTAAATTCGATTTTACGTCTGACACTTTGCGAACCATGACAAATGAATAATGAGGTGAAAGGAAAATTATGGAATTCACAGTGGCAGTGCTGTGTGTGATCTCCGGGCTCGCAGCGGGGTCCTTTGGAGGCTACACATATCACAAGAAGAGCGAAGAGAAAAAAATACGCGGCGCTCTTTCAGAATCCGAGCGGATCATCCGGGATGCGACGAAAAAAGCCGAGAACGCGAAGCGCGATATCCTCGCCGAGGGAAAGGAAGAAGTGATACGCCTGAGGCAGGAGCTCGACCGCGACACGAAGGACCGCCGTGCAGAGCTGCAGCGTTCCGAGCGCAGACTGGAGCAGAAGGAGGAAAACCTCGACAGAAAGATCGAGAACATAAGCCGCAAGGAAGAAGATTTGAAAAACCGCAACGAACAGGTTCAGGAAAAGCTTGACAGACTTTCCACGCAGGAACAGGAACTCATCGAGAAACTTGAACAGATCGCCCAGCTCACGCGCGACGAAGCGCGCACGCAGCTCCTCTCGGAGGTGGAGGCGGAGGCCAATCATTTGATAGGGCTTCGCTTGAAGGAGCTCGAGGAGCGCGCTAAGCGCGACGCCGACCGCAAGGCGCAGGACATACTCGCTACCGCCATCCAGCGCTGTAGCGTCGATTACGCGTCCGACGCGGTCGTCAGCGTGGTGACGCTGCCGTCGGAGGAAATGAAGGGGCGCATTATCGGCCGCGAAGGGCGCAACATCAGAGCCTTTGAAACGCTCACCGGAGTGGACCTTATAGTAGACGACACGCCCGAGGCGGTGACCCTCAGCAGCTTTGACCCTGTACGCCGCGAGGTCGCGCGCCTTTCTCTTGAGAGGCTCGTCGTCGACGGGAGAATCCATCCTGCTCGCATAGAAGAGATAATAGAACGCGCCGAGAAGGATGTACAAGTGCAAATTATTGAAACCGCCGAGGAGGCGCTGCTCGAAACCGGCATAAAAAACATGCACGGAGAGCTGTCGAAGCTCATCGGACAGCTTCGTTACCGCACGAGCTATGGGCAGAACGCCCTTACGCACAGCCTTGAAGTCGCGCATCTCGCCGGCGTCATGGCCGCCGAGCTCGGGCTCGACGAACTCAAGGCGAGAAGAGCCGGCCTGCTGCACGATATAGGCAAGGCCGTGGATCACCAGATAGAGGGCCCGCACGCGAAGATCGGCGCGGACTTCGCCAAGCGCTACGGCGAAGCGCCCGACATAGTGAACGCTATCGCGTCGCATCACGAAGACGAAGAGCCTCAGACGATCTACGCGCTGCTGGTGGCCGCGGCCGACGCGGTCAGCGCGTCGCGTCCGGGAGCCCGCCGCGAGAGCCTCGACGCCTACGTGAAACGCCTCGAAAAGCTCGAAGAGGTCGCGAAGGCCTTCTCCGGCGTGAGCAAGGCGTACGCGATACAGGCGGGGCGCGAAGTGCGCGTGGCGGTCGCGCCGGAAGTCGCGGACGAAGGCGAGATGCAGAAGCTTGCCTACGATATCGCGCGTAAGATAGAAGAAGAGCTGCGCTACCCCGGGCAGATAAAGGTCACGCTTATAAAAGAGACCCGTGCGGTCGAGTACGCCAAATAGGCGCTTGAGCCGTAAGATGCGCGTGCTTTTTATAGGCGACATCATGGGGAGGCCGGGACGCGCCGCAGCGGCGTCGGAGATACCGAAGCTGCGCGACGAATATGGCGGCTTCGATTTTGTTATAGCGAACGGCGAAAACAGCGCCGGGGGCTTCGGCCTGACCGAAAAGGTCATGAACGAGCTTTTCGGTGCGGGAATCGATATCCTGACGAACGGCAACCACGTTTGGGACAAAAAAGATTTCGTCCCTCTGCTCGATTCCGAGAAACGGTTGCTGCGCCCCGCCAATCATCCCGCAGGAACGTGCGGCCGCGGACATGCCGTTTATGAGAAAAACGGAGAGAAGCTGGCGGTCCTCTGTCTTCAGGGGCGTACCTTCATGCCTCCGCTCGACTGCCCCTTCAGGACTGCGGATAAAATAATCTCAGAGTGTCCCGTGCCGGCGGTCTTTGTCGACATACACGCCGAAGCTACATCAGAAAAGCGCGCGCTCGCCCTCTATCTCGACGGCAGGGCGTCGGCGGTGATAGGGACCCATACCCACGTGCAGACTGCGGACGAAGAAATACTTAGGGGGGGCACGGCCTTTTTGTCCGACGCGGGAATGACCGGCGGCCACGCCGGCGTCATAGGGATGACGGCCGATTCCGTGCTGCCTAAGTTCCTGCTGGGCACTCCGTGCAAATTCGAGGTCTGCGAAGAAGACGTGAGATTTCAGGGAGCGGTGGTGGAAATAGATTCGGAAACGGGCCGTTCGCTGAACATCAAGCGTGTAAACAGAAGCGTTATAAAAAATCATTAATAAACCGCGCGCATTTGAATCATGCGCGCGGTTTATTGTCGCTTTTGGAACGGATAAAAGCGTTTTTAGCAATAAAAAACAAAACACGTTTCGTTGGGAACAGGTATAAGTTATCGCTAAACCATAAAATAAAGATATAAAATAAATTTATCTGACATTTGTTCGGCCGAGCCTTTTGTGTTATAAAGGCGGCGCTGAAATGAAACGGCTTATATTTCAAGTTCAAATGTAGGCAAAATCTGAGAGGAGTGGACTTTGTGGCAGGCAACAACGGAAACAGAGAACAGTGGGGCAGCAAATTCGGCTTTATAATGGCGGCCGCCGGCTCCGCCGTCGGTCTGGGAAACATTTGGCGCTTCCCGTATATCACGGGCAAGTACGGCGGGGGGGCCTTCGTCCTTGTTTACCTTATTATCGTAACGGTAATAGGTTCCTCGCTCATGCTTGCGGAATTCGCGCTGGGGCGCAGGGCGAAGCTTGACTCGGTAGGCGCCTTCAGGAAGCTCGGCGGAGGCGCGTGGCCGATAGTGGGCTGGATGGGCTTTTTCTGCGGCTTTGTCATTCTTTCGTATTATGCCGTCATAGCCGGGTGGACGCTCGCGTACATGTTCAAATCGTTCGGCGGGCTGATGGACGCCGCGGCGGCCGGCAAGGCGGCTGACGCCTTCGGCGCGTTCGTATCCGATCCCGTGCAGGCGATAGCTTATCATGCAGCTGTCATGGCGATGGTCGTCGCCGTCGTCTGCCGTGGAATCAGCGCCGGCATCGAAAAGAGCTGCAAGGTCCTCATGCCCGCGCTCTTTTTGATACTCATCCTGCTTATCGTGCGCGCGGTGACTCTCCCCGGCGCGCTGGAAGGGCTTGAGTTCTACCTGCTGCCGGACTTGTCCAAGCTTTCCGGGGAGGGCGTCCTCTCAGCGGTCGGCCAGGGCTTCTATTCGCTCTCCCTGGCGATGGGCATAATAATCACCTACGGAAGCTATCTCGGCAAGGAGGAGTACATGCCGAAGGTCACGGGCACGATAGTGCTCCTTGACACCGCGGTCGCCGTCATGGCCGGGCTCATCATCTTCCCGGCGGTATTCGCCTTCGGCGTCGACGCCGGCGCGGGCCCGGGGCTTACCTTCGTGACTCTGCCGATAGTATTCTCAAAGATGCCGATGGGCGCGTTCTTCTCCTTCGCCTTCTTCGCGCTTCTCTTCATAGCCGCCATCACCTCGGCTTTCTCGCTCTTTGAAGTCGTCGTCACCTTCGCTATCGACGAAATCGGCTGGCCGCGCCTCAAGTCGTCGCTCATAATGGGGCTTGCGGTGACGATTCTTGGAATCCCCTCCGCCCTTTCGGTCGGCGGGCACTTCCCGCAGATCTGCGGCAAGGACTTCCTCGACGCTATGGACTTCATCACGAACAACGCCGTCATGCCCGTCTGCGGCATCCTGACATCTTTCTTTGTCGGCTGGCTCTGGACGAAGGGCGCGAAGGAAGAAGTCACGAACAACGGGACGCGCGATTTTCCCCTCTACACGGCGTGGCTTTGGGTCTGCCGCATAGTGGTGCCGATCAGCGTGGCGCTCATATTCGTCAACGGGCTTAAATGGTAAATCAAAGCTTGTTTGTGCTTTAAGATAAAAAAAGCACCCCTTTTTTATAAAAGGGGCGCTTTTTTTATGCTGTATTATAAAAATGTTGTGATCTAGGAAATTTTTATTCGCAGGCTGATTAAATTCGATTGACATAAAAATCACCTTTGGTATACTAAGGGCACTGGATGACGGCGGCAAGAGAGACCCGCGCAAAGGCGCGGGCGCCGAAGGGGCAAGACCGCGCGGTTGAAACTCTCAGGCATAAGGATTGGCGCTCGACAGTGCTCTGGACACGTCATAAACGATGGGGACGAAAACAGAGGATATTAGCCGAAAGAAGGCGATGTCCAATGAGTTCGTCCCTATTTTCTTATCTGTGCGTTTCAAACAATCCGAATCTGAACGGCTGTGTGCGCTCGCTCGAGTACCTTGACGGCAGCGCGCTCGACGTGCTTTACGAGGGACGGGACCTGATTCATCTCGGCTGGAAGCTGCTGGCAAATCCGCTTTACGGAAATTTCAAGCCGAACCAGCAGCCGTACCGCTCCCTGATCCTGAGGAACGACGCGGCGGAAGGCGCCTCCCTCGACGTGGAATCCCTCAGCCTCATCGAGAACGCGATCTGCGTATTCAAGAGCTCCCCGAAGCTGGTAAGGCCCGGCGAGCTTCCGGAACAGATCGACAGCGATTTCCGCTATCTCGATTTCGTTCTGCTGGAAGAGACCTTTCATCAGTATTCGGTCCTCTCGCCCCCTGGGAATCGTCCCGGCGCGGCGGAGAGCGGGGACAAAAGCGCAAGTTCTCAATAATCGATAAAGGAGGATCATCATGAAACTTGAACTGCAGAAGGCAAAAGTCAAAGACATAGCGTGGGGCGCAAAAACGGCGCTGCTCGCGGACGGCACGCTTCAGATATGCAGGGAGGAGTTCCTTGCCGCGGCGGCGGACGGCGCTCATTTCAAAACGCTCGGCGCGGAGCTCGCCCGTCCGGGCGAGAGCGTCCGCATCTGCCCCGTGAAGGACGTCATCGAACCGCGCTACAAAACGGAAGGGCCGGGGCAGGTATTTCCCGGAATGGTGAGCGGGGTCGAGACCGTCGGCAGCGGAAAGACCTTCGTGCTCGACGGAGCCGCGGTAGTGACATGCGGACGCATCGTCGGCTTCCAGGAGGGCATAGTCGACATGGGAGGAGAGGGCGCCAAGTACACTCCCTTCTCAAAGACGATGAACGCCGTGCTGGTATTCGAACCTGTCGAAGGGCTCGAAGCGCACGAGTATGAAAAGGCCTGCCGCATGGCCGGCTTCCGGGCCGCGCTGTACGTGGCGAAGGCCGTCTGGGAGGCGGGCGCGCCCGCAGTGGAGACGCAGAGCTTCGAGCTGCCGCCGTTCGCCGAAGCGATGAAGGCCTATCCGGAGCTTCCGAAGGTCGCGTACATTTACATGCTTCAGACGCAGGGGCTGCTTCACGACACCTACGTCTACGGCGTCGACGCAAAGAGAATCATCCCCTCGCTGATCCATCCCAACGAGACGATGGACGGCGCCATCGTTTCAGGCAACTGCGTCTCGGCCTGCGACAAAAACAGCAGCTACGTGCATCAGAACAATCCCGTCATCCGCAGCCTGTATGCGCGCCACGGCAAGGACATCAACTTCGTCGGCGTGATAATCACGAATGAAAACGTCACGCTCGCCGACAAGCAGAGGAGCTCCTCCTACGCGGTGAAGCTCGCGTCGATGCTCGGCGTCGACGGCGTGGTCATCAGCGAGGAAGGCTTCGGCAACCCAGACGCCGACCTTATCATGAACTGCCGCAAGGCGGAGCAGGCCGGCATCAAAACGGCGCTGATAACGGACGAATACGCGGGGCGCGACGGCGCGAGCCAGTCGCTCGCGGACGCCGCGAAGGAAGCGGACGCGGTCGTTACGGCGGGCAACGCGAACATGATAGTCGTGCTGCCTCCGATGGAAAAGCTGATCGGCTTTCCCGATTACACCGACGTCATCGCCGGCGGCTTCGACGGCTCGCTGAAGGCGGACGGCTCGATCGAAGTCGAGCTGCAGGCTGTCACGGGCGCGACGTGCGAGCTCGGCTTCTGCACGCTGAGCGCAAAGACCTGGTAGGAGGGCTGAAGACCATGACAAAGAAGAGAATCGTACACTACATAAACCAGTTCTTCGCAGGCATCGGCGGCGAAGAAAAGGCCGACGTCGAGCCCGAAGCGCGCAAAGGCGCCGTAGGCCCGGGGCTGGCTTTCAGCAGGGAGTTCGGAGAGAAGGCCGAGATAGTCGGCACGGTCATCTGCGGTGACACATATTACGCGGAGAATATCGAGCGGGCGACGGACGAAATATTGAAACTCATCGCCTCCTTCGAGCCCGACGCTGTCGTCACGGGCCCGGCGTTCAACGCCGGACGCTACGGCACGGCGGCCGGCGGGGTGGCCGACGCCGTGCAGAAGAAGCTCGGCATTCCCGCCGTATCGGGCATGTACGAGGAAAACCCCGGCGCCGATATGTTCAGGAAAGCCGTCTTCATCGTCCCGACCGCGGACAACGCCCGCGGCATCAAAACGGCGGTCCCGGCGATGGCGAAGCTCGTCCTCAGGCTGATCGAGACGAAGGGCGACCCCGGCTCGCCGGAGGAGGGCGGCTACATGCCGCGCGGCGTCCGCGTGAACTTCTTCCGCGAGAGCTGCGGAGCCGAGCGCGCCGTGGAAATGCTCGTGAAAAAATTGAAGGGCGAGGCGTTTGAAACGGAGTATCCGATGCCGAGCTTCGACCGCGTGGCGCCGGGCGCTCCCGTCCAGGATATGAAGAACGCGACGATCGCGCTCGTGACGTCGGGCGGCATAGTGCCGAAGGGCAACCCCGACCACATCGAGGCGTCGAGCGCGATGAAATTCGGCACCTACGGCATAGAAGGCGTAATGAGCGCCGATCCCGAGCATTACGCTACGGCGCACGGCGGCTACGACCCGACCTACGCGAATGCGGACCCGAACCGCGTCCTGCCGGTAGACGTGATGCGCGAAATGGAAAAAGAGGGCGTATTCAAGAAGCTCTACGGGAGCTTCTCGACGACTGTCGGCAACGGCACCTCGATCGCCAACGCGAAGAAATTCGGCACGGCAATCGGCGCGAAGCTGAAGGAAGACGGAGTCGACGCCGTGATACTCACCTCCACCTGAGGAACCTGCACTCGTTGCGGCGCAACGATGGTAAAGGCTATCGAATCTTACGGAATCCCCGTCGTGCATATCTGCACGATAGTCCCGATCTCGCAGACCGTGGGTGCGAACCGCATCGTCCCGGCTGTCGCGATACCCTATCCTCTGGGAGACCCGGCCAAGACGCCGGAGGAGGAAAAAAAGATAAGGCGCGCGATACTCGAAAAGGCGATAAAGGCCCTTCAGACCCCGATCAGCGGACAGACTGTATTTTAAACGGAAAAAAGGGCGGCTTTTTGCCGCCCTTTTTTATATTACGGCACAGCGCATAAAGATAAAAAACATTCACTCTTATTCACTTGCACAAAGACCAATGGCTCTGCGAAAATTATAATCTAAAACAATCTGGAAAAATGTCAAAAGGGAAACAAAGCCCGAAAGGGCTCGAAAATACAGGCGACTACAAAATTTACAGGAGGAATTTGAAATGCCAAATGCAGCAGTAAAAGCGGCGGCTTATTCGCTTAACTTCACGCCCGAGCTCGCCCTCTGGTACGGCAACACGCCCTACGTCGAAAGGTTGACGCATCCCGATTCTGAATTCCTGAAGGACCTCCCGAAATTCCAGCAGAACTACCGCGAGGCGGCCAGCTACGCTCCTAACCAGACGTACATCGGCGCGATGGAGATCGAAGACTTTGAGAAGCGCGAAAAGCCCTGGTACAAAAACCTTGAGCCGCAGGAGCGGCGCTACGGCAGATACGGCGAGATCATGCCGGAGGACGAGACGATCGCCTTCATGGATATATGCGACGTCTTCGACCTCATCTGGCTGGAAAAGGGCTTCGCCGCGTCGATGAAGGAAAAGCTCGCGAAGCATCCGCTGATGCGCGACGACATTATAGCGCGCCTCGAAGCGGGGCACGAGGCGGCCGACATAGAGGACGAGATCAAAACGGCGGCGGCCCTTCCGCTTTACGTCTACGACAGGATCATCGGCTGCGCGAGGCGCGGCCACGAGGTCGACCCCAACCTCACGGCCTACGAGCTGCTCGTCAACATCGCGAACAAGGCCAGCGCGGTGCTCTCGCTGCTGCACCTTATCAAAAACGCCGGCATGAAGCCCGAGGACGTCGACTTCGTGGTCGAGTGCTCGGAGGAGGCGGCGGGCGACATGAACCAGCGCGGCGGCGGCAACTTCGCCAAAGCCATCGCGGAGATCGCCGGCTGCGCCAACGCGTCGGGCTGCGACGTACGCGGCTTCTGCGCCGGCCCCGTCAACGCGATAATCGCGGCCGCCTCGATGGTCGCGACCGGCGCACGCAAAAACGTCGCGGTCGTGGCGGGCGGCGCCATCCCCAAGCTTTACATGAACGCGCGCGACCACGTCAAAAAAGAGCTTCCGGCGCTTGAGAACTGCATCGGCTCCTTCGGCGTCCTCGTCGTGCCGGAGGACGGCGCGCTGCCGGTGATCCGCCTCGACGCGATCGGCAAGCACACCGTGGGCGCCGGCGCCTCGCCGCAGACGGTGACGACGGTGCTCACCTACGACCCTTTAAAGAAGGTCGGGCTCACCTTCGCGGACGTGGATAAATTCTCTCCGGAGCTCCACAACCCGGAGATCACGCTTCCGGCCGGAGCCGGCGACGTGCCGACGGCGAACTTCAAGATGATAGCGGCTCTCGCCGTTATGAAGAAAGCCATAGAGAAGGCCGATATGGTCAATTTCACAAAGGAACACGGCATGACGGGCTTCGTGCACACGCAGGGGCACATCCCTTCGGGAGTCCCCTTCATCGGACACGCGGCCGACGCGATAAACGCCGGCAAAATGACGCGCGCGATGATAATAGGCAAAGGGAGCCTCTTTCTCGGACGCCTGACGAACCTGGCGGACGGCGCCTCCTTCCTCATCGAGAAGCCGCAGCCCAAAAAGGAAGAGGCGGCCGTCGGCAGGGAAGAGATCCGTGCGATGATACTCGAGAGCCTCGGAGAACTCGCGGCCGGCCTCAAAAGCAGGTGAAGCGGCCATGGCGGACAATAAAGCTGTAAAAACGCTGATAGGCGAGATACTCGGCGAGATAATAGAGGAAGCCAAAGAGGGCGGCGGCAGAAAGACGAAGGTCGGCCTCATGGCTTACGGCAGCGAGCTGGGGACAGAAGAGCTCTGCCGCGGCGCGCGGCTTGCGATGCAGGACGATCCGACGGTGAAGGTATTCTGCATCGGCCCGCGGCTCGCCGGCTTTGAATATCTGAACTGGATAGAGACGGAGCCCGACGAACACGCGGTGTCGGCCGCGATGGAAAAAGCGTTGAACGACGGCGTGATAGAGGGGGCGGTAGCCCTCCACTACCCCTTCCCCGTCGGCGTTACGACTATAGGGAAAATCTTCACGCCGGGCAGGGGCAAGCCTTGCTTCGTGGCCTCCTCCACGGGCACGGCGTCCCCGCTCAGGACCGAGGCCATGCTTCGCAACGCGATCTACGGGATCGCCGTTGCGAAATCGGCCGGGGTCACCGATCCGAAGGTCGGAGTGCTGAACCTCGACGGAGCGCAGACGGTGCTGCGCGCGCTGCAGAAGCTGAAGGAAAACGGCTATGAGATCAACTTCGCCGACAGCATCAGAAAGGGCGGCGGCGCGATATTCCGCGGCAACGACCTCCTGGCCGGGGCCGGCGACGTCTGCGTCGCGGACACGCTTACCGGCAACGTGCTTATGAAGCTCTTCGGTGCGTGGACGACGGGCGGCGACTACGAGGCGATGGGTTGGGGCTACGGCCCGTCGGCAGGCGAGGGGTGGGACAGGGTCATATCCATCATCTCGCGCGCCTCCGGCGCCCCCGTCGTCGCAGGCGCCCTTTCGCTGAACGCCCGCGCCGCGAAGAGCGGACTCCCCGCGATAGTGGCGAAGGAGCTCCAAGCGGCCAGGGCGGCGGGGCTCGACGAGCTGATCGAGGCGATGCAGCCTAAGCAGGCCGCGGCCGAAGAAGATGTGAAGGCCCCGCCTTCGGAGCCGACGGACGAAGAGATTCACGGCGTCGACGTCCTCGAGATAGAAAACGCCGTCAAGGCGCTCTGGAAGGCCGGCGTCTACGCCGAATCTTCGATGGGCTGCACTGGCCCCGTCATCAAGTTCGCCAAGAGGAACGAGGAAAAGGTCAAAGAAGTCTTAAAAGCGGCGAGTTACCTCTGATTCACGCTAAAATCTGGGAGCGCCCCGCCCGGAGATGGAGTGGCGCTCACGCCCCTAAAAGTAGCAGTCCGGCGAGCTCGCCGGACTGCTACTTTTATTTTCGAGCCGTCGCGCCGTTACGTTACCGTTACGTCCACTGAACACAGCCGTAACGATAAACGTCTATACTCCTAAACAAGATGAAATTAGGAGGAATAGAAATGGAAATGAAGAAAATGGCGATGGCCGCGATGGCGGCCGCGGCGATATCTGCGGCCTCGATCGCGTCGGCGGGACAAGTAGTGATGGACGGCTCGACGACGGTGCTTCCCTTCGGGCAGGCGGCGGTCGAGCGGTATATGAAGCAGCACGCGGGGGCGAAGTTCTCCGTCTCCGGCACGGGCACGGGTAACGGCTTTAAATCCCTCGCCGAAGGCAGCGCGCAGATAGCGAACGCCTCGCGCTTCATCAAAGATTCGGAGGTTCAAAACTGCCTCGCGAAAAAAGTTTATCCGGTGCCCTTCGCGGTCGCCCTCGACTGCATAGTGCCGATAGTGCATAAGGACAACCCGCTGAAGGAGCTGACGCTCGCTCAGCTCAAGGATATTTATTCCGGCAGGACGACGAACTGGAAGGAAGTCGGGGGGAAGGACGCGCCAATCGTCGTGGTCGGCCGCGACACGAGCTCCGGCACATACGGCACGTGGCAGGAGATGGTGATGGAGCGCGGAGGCAAAACACGCGTGACTCCTAAGGCGCAGATCGCCTCTTCGAGCGGCGCTATGCTGGCCTCCGTCAGCAAAAATAAAAACGCGATAGGCTACGAGGGCATGGGCTACGTAGACAAGAGCGTCAAGGGGCTGGCGGTCGACGGCGCCGCGGCGACGCCGGAGGGCGCGCGCAGCGGAAAGTACCCGCTCTCGCGCTTCCTTTACATGTTCACGAACGGCTGGCCGCAGGGCGACGTGCTGGACTTCCTGCTCTTCATGCAGAGCAACGCAGGGCAGCGGATCGTAAACGCTTCCGGCTTTGTTTCGCTGCGCGAGCTTGGAAAGTAGGGCGGTCGCTCTGACGCTGAGAAGGGGCGCCGCGCAGGCGGAGATACGCGAAGGGGCGCCGCGCCCCTTCGGCGGGAGAAGCGACAGGATGATGAAGCGCGCGGTCTTCGCCGCAGCCTCGGCCGGTATACTGATAATGGCGTTCATCCTCATCTTCTTAGCCGCGAACGGTCTGCCGGTGCTGCGCGAGGCGCCCCTTAAGCAGATACTTTTCTCGGCCGAATGGTACCCCGTGGAGGAGCCGCCGCTCTTCGGCATGGCGGCCCTGATAGCCGGGACCCTTTCCGTCACGCTGCTCTCATGCCTGCTCGCCGTCCCCGCCGCGCTCGCGCTCGGAGTTTTTACTTCGGAGGCTGCGCCGCGCCGGGCGAGGGATTTCTTCAAGCTTCTGCTCGAACTGCTGAGCTTCCTGCCGTCGATAGTGCTGGGCTTCATCGGGATGACCGTGGCGGCCCCGTGGATGCAGGAGTCCCTCGGCGCCGCGAGCGGGCTGAATCTGCTGAACGCGTCGCTGATGCTGGGATTTCTGATGATACCGCAGGTCGCGTCGCTGACCGACGAAGCGCTCGCGTCGGTGCCGCGGGATCTGCGCGACGCTTCCTACGCGCTCGGCGCCACGAGGACGGAGACGATCCTGAAGGTCGTTTTCCCCGCCGCGGCGCGCGGGATAAGCGCGGCGGTGCTGCTGGGCGTAATGCGCGCGCTGGGCGAGACGATGGTGGTGCTGATGGCGGCGGGCGGCGCGGCGGCGCTGCCCTCGTTTCTGACCGACCCGGTGCGGCCCCTCACTTCGACGCTCGCGGCGGAGATGGGCGAGACGCCGGTCGGAAGCGCGCACTACCACGCGCTCTTCTTCGCGGGGCTGCTGCTTCTGCTGATGACCCTCGCGCTGAATATCGCGTCGATGCGTCTGGAAGGAAGGGGAAGCGGAAGATGAATAGGACTTTTATACGCAGATGCTGTGACCGCGCGGCGAATATCTTTCTTTTCTGCGTCGCGTTCGCCCTGGCGGCGGCCGCCGCGGCAGTCGCCTTCTTCATTATAAAAAAGGGCGCCGGCGCGCTGTCGTGGGAATTCCTCAGCGAGCCGCCGCGCGACGGGATGATGTCCGGCGGAGTTTTCACGCCCTTAGTCGGCACAGTGCAGCTCGTGCTTCTTTCGACGGGTATCGCGCTGCCGATAGGCGTGACGACAGGGCTTTACTTCGCCGATTACGCCGGGGATTCGCGCGCGCTCTCTCTTATTAGGGTCGCGATACGTTCGCTCGCCGGGGTGCCCTCGGTGATATTCGGCCTCTTCGGCCTCTCGCTCTTCGTCGTATTCATGGGCTTCGGCTCCTGTCTGCTGTCGGCGTCGCTGACCCTTGCCTGCCTTTCGCTGCCTTTGATAGTCACCGCGTCGGAGCAGGCCTTCCTCGCTGTGCCGCAGGATTACCGCGACGCGTCGTACGCCCTCGGCGCGACTAAGTGCCAGACGATTTTCAAAATCGTGCTGCCGAGCGCGGCGCCGACGATCATCACCGGCGCGATACTCGCGGTCGGCCGCGCTGCCGGGGAAACCGCGCCGATAATGTTCACCGGCGCCGCCTTCTTCGCGCCGGAAGCCGCTAAGGGGCTCTTTTCTCAGGTGATGGCACTTCCCTATCACATTTACGTGCTCGCCACCTCGGCGACGAACCGCGAGGCGGCGGAGCCGATAGAGTACGGCGCGATAGTCGTGCTCATGGCTTTCGTGCTCGGCAGCTGCGCGGCGGCCGCGGTCGTGCGTGCGAAGCTCTCGGAAAGGAGAGGCGGATAGATGGAGGAATCAGCGGAAGAAGCGCGCGAAGAGAGGGCGTTCCCGGTCAAGATATCGACGCGGGGGCTCAACCTCAGCTACGGCGACAGGCGCGTGCTCAAAGACATCAGTTTCGAGATGGCGGAGAAAAGCGTCACCGCCTTCATCGGCCCGTCGGGCTGCGGCAAGAGCAGCTATCTGCGCTGCCTGAACAGGATGAACGACTTTATACCGTCGGTAAAGGTCAGCGGTATAATTGAGATCGACGGTGAAAATATATTGTCGCGCGAATTCGACGTGATCGCGCTGCGGCGCAGGGTGGGCATGGTCTTTCAGAAGCCGAACCCCTTCCCGATGTCCGTCTACGACAACGTCGCGTACGGACCGCGGCTGAACGGAGTGAAGGAGAGGGAACGACTCGACGGGATCGTAGAGGCGAGCCTGCGCGGCGCGGCGCTTTGGGATGAGGTGTGCGACAAGCTGAAGAGCCCGGGGACGGGGCTTTCCGGCGGACAGCAGCAGCGCCTCTGTATAGCGCGCGCCATCGCGACCCAGCCCGAAGTGCTTTTGATGGACGAGCCGACGTCGGCGCTCGATCCCATGTCGACCGCGCGCATAGAGGAGCTCATTCGCGAGCTGAAAAGTGACTACACGGTCGTCATCGTGACGCACAACATGCAGCAGGCCGCGCGCATATCCGACCGCACGGCTTTCTTCCTGCTCGGAGAGCTCGTGGAATACGGCGGGACCGCGGAAATGTTCACCTCGCCGCGCGACGGGCGCACCGAAGATTACATCGCCGGCAGATTCGGCTAAGCGGAGGATGGGAAATGGACGCTGTAAACGCGAGAGAAAGAATAGATAAAGAACTTTCGGAGATAAAGGCGGAGGTCTACCGCATGAGCGCGTTGGCGTCGGAGTCTCTGGAACGCGCGGTCTACGCTCTGAAGGAGCGCGACCCCGACGCCGCGAAAAAAGTTATCAGCGACGGCGACCTCACGGACGCGCTCGAAGAAAAGATAGACGCCCGCTGCCTGGAGTTCGCGGCGCGCTACCAGCCGCTCGGAGAGGACCTGCGCGCCGTCGTCAGCATGATGCATATCGCCGTAGACCTTGAAAGGATAGGGGATTACGGCGAAAATATAGCTAAGGCCTTCCTGTCGGTCCCGGACGCCCCGCTGCTGAAGCCGCTGATAGACATCCCGCGGATGGTCGGGATAATAAAAGAGATGCTGGGGATTTCGATGAGGGCGATGGACGCGAGGGATCCGGACGCGGCTCTGCGCGTCTTCCCGATGGACGACGAAGTCGACGACCTCGACAGGCAGATAACGCGCGAGCTTCTTCTTATGATAATGGAGAAGCCGGAGAGGATAGAGCGCTCCTTCAGCCTTATGGGCGTCTCGCGGACGCTTGAACGGGCCGGCGACCACGCGACCAACGTCGCTGAGCGCGTCTATTACATGTACAGCGGGCGCACCGTGAAGGCCGGCGCCTACCGCAGAAAAGAGGGAAGCGTAGATGGATGAGAGGATACTCGTCGTCGACGACGAGGAGAGCCTTGTCGAGTTCGTCTGCCGCGCGCTTCGGCAGCGCGGCTATAAGACCCTTTCCGCCTACGACGGCGACGCGGCGCTCTCCATGATCTGCGACGAGCGCCCGGACCTTGTGATACTTGATCTGATGCTGCCGATGATGGACGGCTGGGAGGTCTGCCGCCGCGCCAAGGGGGACGCCGGGCTCAAGGACATACCGATACTGATGCTCACGGCGCGCTCGTCGCCGGAGGATGCCGTTCAGGGGCTGGACCTCGGCGCCGACGACTACATGAGAAAGCCCTTCCCGCTGGAAGAGCTGCTCGCCCGCGTGCGCGCGCTGCTGCGCCGCTCCCGCGGAAAGGGCGAGAGCGCGCGGACGATAGAGGACGGGGAATTGAAAATAGATACAGAGGAAAAGGAAGTCTGCTTCCGCGGCGCCGCGCTCGACCTGAGTCCCACGGAATATTCGATACTCGAGCTGCTCGCCGGACGCATCGGGCATATCGTCTCCCGCGAAGAGCTGCTCCGCAGAATCTGGGGCGTCTCCGGCTGCGACACGCGCACCGTCGACGTGCATCTTTCACGCCTGCGCAAAAAGCTCGACGACGGGAAAAAACCGAAGCTCTCGGTGCAGACGCTGCGCGGGCGCGGCAGCCGTCTCGTCTGGGAGGATGGGGAGCGATGAGGCGGGCGCTGTCGCTGAGGAAGAAAATAGCGATACTGATGAGCGCCGCGGTCTGCGCGACGGCCCTGGCCGCGTGGTGCATCGTTTACGGCACGGAACGCTCCGACCGCGTCGCGGAGACGGACGCCATGCTGTCGCGCAATATAGACCTTATCGCCAAAGAGGTGGAGAGGGGCGGCGATGCCGCGCTGCGCGAAGCGGCCGAACGGTGGACGGAGCTTTATCCCGACGGGCGCCTCACTGCTGTGGACGCCGGCGGGCGCGTGCTGCTCGATACTAAGGCCGACGCCGCGAAGATGGAGAACCACTACACGCGCGGCGAGATAATAGCGGCCTTTACGGAGGGCGAGGCGTCTGAGACGCGCTACAGCGTGACCCAGAAGGCGTGGCAGATATACGCTGCGAAGAGGATGCTTATGCCCGGAGCGGGCGGCGCCTGCGTCGTGCGCCTCTCCTATCCCGTCGACAAGCTCTCGGGGCTCGTCAGGAAGGTAGTCCGCCCCTTCGCGAGATATTTACTGCTGGCGCTGCTGCTGGTGTGGGGCGCGACCTGCTGGCTGCTGCGCGTGATCATGAAGCCTCTCGACAGGCTATCGCGTTCCGCGGAAATGATAGCGCTCGGCGAGGACGTAAAATTCCCCGTCAACGACTGCGAGGAGCTGGGCGCGCTCGCGCGTTCGCTGAACTTTATGCGGGAGAGCCTGAAGGAGAAGGGCGAAGAGACGCGCCAGCGGAAAGAAGAGCTTTCTCAGCTCGTCGGGGCCCTGCCCATAGGAGTGATACTGGTAGACGCGGAGAAAAAGATCCGCTATATAAACGGCGAGGCTGAGCGCATCTGCGGGGTGAGAGAGACGCCGAAGCAGGGCGACCAGGCCGAAGCCGTGCTGCAGCAGCCCGACATCTGCGGCATGTTCGGCGGGCCGGACGGAAGCAGGCGCCTTTCGATATTGAAGGAGGGATATCCGCTGAGCGTGGAGGCGACGACGCTGTCGCTTCCGCGCGGAAGGCTGGTGATGCTCCAAGATATGACGGAGAGCGCGCGCCTTGAAGAGGCCCGCCGCGAATTCCTCGTGGACGCGGGGCACGAATTCCAGACTCCGCTGGCGATAATCCGCGCCGGACTTGAACTGCTCGCGTCGTCGCCTCTGATGGAAAGGGCGGAAAACGCCGAGGACGCCGCGACGATAAAGAGCGTGATAAGCCAGCAGGAGAGGATAAGCTCGCTGGTCGACGACCTGCTGCTGCTTTCGCGGCTCGAAGCCGAGCCGCTGCGCGTCGGCATTGAGGAGGTCGAGCTCTCCGCGCTGCTCTCGGAGGCGAGGGAGGAGCTCCTTGCGCTGCCGAGGCAGAAGGAGACGGAAGTAACGATAGAGGCGCCGAAGGAGGGCGCGTTCGCGAAGGGCGTGCGCCAGGACCTGCGCCGCGCCCTATCCAATCTGATGGAGAACGCTTTGAAATACAGCCAGGCCGCGGCGGTCGAAAAGGCCGAAATAAGGGCGCGCGTCGGGGATGCTGGCGACGAGTGGCGCATAACCGTCGACGACAACGGCCCGGGAATCGCGGACAACGAAAAAGAGATAATCTTCGAACGCTTCCGGCGCGGAGACAGCCACCGCGCGAGGAAAGGCAAAAAGTGCGGCGGCTACGGCCTCGGCCTGTCGATAGCGCGCCGCGTCGCGGAAAGGCACGGCGGAACGCTTACGGTGGGGAAGTCAGAGCTCGGCGGGGCCTGTTTCGTTCTGACGCTGCCCAAGGAGAAGGTCGACGACGCCTGACGCGTCGGCGGCCTCGCCGCTGAAGCTGTCGATCAGGGAGTTTCCGCGGAGTATATAGACGCGCCAGACGAAGCCGCATTCGCCGGGGCGGAAAAGTATATTTGCCGATGTGATGCCGCGCCGCCAGCCTCGCGCGTTGTCGGGCACAGCGGCCTCCTCCGCGAAGGCCTCGGCGGCCGCCCTGCTCAGCTTGGCTTCGAGCCTTCTGCATTCGGAGGGAAGCTCGATCAGCGGCAAAATCTCCGGCGCCCTTTCGAGCAGGGAAGTCCTGCCGCTCGCCGCGTCGACCGCGACCGTCACCGGCGTGAGCTTCAAGCCGAAGAAAATCCCGCGCAGCATGACGTTCGCGCCGAAGAGATAGACGGGCGACAGTATCGCTTTATCGCCGCAGCTCAGCGCCGTTTTCATCGGAAGGAAACCCTCCGGCCTGTCGCCCATCCTTTCACCTCTTCGCTTTTATTATTTTCTCACCGCAAAAAACATCGCCGTCCAAAGAGCGCCCGCGAAAGCGAAAATGCCCTTTACGGGCGGCCCAGCGGCCCCATGGCACCCGCAAGATTCCGCTTATCGCTGCTTCCTTCCGGACCTGACGAGGTTCACGGGCTTGCGCCGCATAGGACTGGGCAGCCCGTAAAGGGCATGCCGGCAAAATAACGTTCGGGAGGCCAAAACGCCCCGAACAGGCTGACGTCAAAAAATGGCGGAGAGGATGGGATTTGAACCCATGGAGGAGTTTGACCCCCTCACTCACTTTCCAGGCGAGCTCCTTCGACCGCTCAGACACCTCTCCGCGCGCATCGTTCCGTCGTATCACCGACGGAGCAGATTATAGCTTATTACGCCGGCCATGTCAAAACGCAGGCGCGAAAGCCAGGAGCCCCGCCTCGGCAGAAACTCAGTAAGTTTCGTTCTCCGTCCCGCAGACGATCTCGCCCTCCGCGTTCATCGAGCAGCCGAATATCCTGGTTATCGAAAAGAGGGAGCGCTCCTCTTCTTTGCCGGACGCCGAGGTCTTCTGCATGAAATATCTGACTACGCTCCCGTCTTCGCGCCGGCGCGGCGGCACGAACGGCAGCCCCAGCGCCGCCGCCGACGCGGAAAATAACGGCGCGTAGTAGAGATCCGCGGTGACGCAGCTGAAATCGTAGTCGGGATAAATTTTTTCCAGCTCCGAGAAGAAATTTTGGGGGAGGGCGATGAGCGGCTCCTGTTTGGGAGCCGTGGAAGGCGAAAAAAGTTCCCCGGCGCTTGCGCCGAGCTCGCCCTTCAGCCAGCTTCCCGCCAGCGCCGCGGCCTGCGCTGCGGCGTTTTCCGCGCGCAGGCGCCGCGCCTCTTCGAGCTTTTCGTCGAAGAGGCTCCTCGCCTCGCGCAGAGCGAGGGCCGACGCGAATATCATCACGCCGGAAAAGAGCGCCGCCGTTACAAGGGCGAAGCCGCGTCTCTTCCCGTGCGCCATCACTCCTTCGGCGCGCCGCGGCGGCCGCGCAGCTTTTCGAGCGCCTCGGCGGCCGCGGCGAACTCCGCCTCCTTAGTCGAGCGTCCCCACTCTTCGGCGAAGAGCCTGTCCTGTATCGTCAGGCGCACCTTGAAGCTCGGCGCGTGTTCCGGGCCGGCGTGCCCGACCTTTTCGTAGCGGGGCACGCCCATCGCGTGCGCCTGCGTGTATTCCTGAAGCTCCGACTTGGGATTTTTCGTTATCGTAGGGTCGCTTGTCTCCGGCTTCGTAGCGAGGAATTTCCCGACGACCGCGGAGGCCTGCGAGTAGCCCCCGTCGGCGAAGACTGCGCCGAAGAGCGCTTCCGCGCAGTCCGCCGCGATGGAATCGTTCGCTTCGCTTTTTTTGAAATTGTTGCCGAGCCGGATGAGATTTTTCAGCCCGACCTCCGCCGCCCACGCGCTGAGGCTCTCCTTGCAGACGATGTGCGCGCGCAGCGAAGTGAGCCGCCCTTCGTCGCAGTCCGGGTAAGCCGAGAAAAGCTTTTCCGACGCGGCGAGTTCGAGCACCGCGTCTCCCAGGAATTCAAGGCGTTCGTTGAAGGGCACGGAATTCTCGTTGGCGTACGACGAGTGGGTCAGCGCCTCTTCGAGCAGCGCGCGGCTGGAAAAGCGATAGCCGAGCTTCCGCTGCAGCGACAGAAGGAGCTCCTCGCGCTCAGCGCCGGTTTTCATCTCAGTCGCGGCAGGCCTCTATCGCGAGCACGCCGTTGTGCCCGCCGAAGCCGAAGTTGTTGATCAGCGCGCGGCGGACGTTCGCACGGAGCGGTTTGTTGGCGACTATGTTGAGCATGCACTCCGGGTCCGGGGTCCGGTAATTTATCGTCGGGTGGACTATGCCGCGCTCCAGCGCGAGCAGCGTCGCCGCGGTCTCGACGGCTCCGGCCGCTCCGAGCACGTGCCCTATCATCGACTTCGTAGAATGCACGAGAGTTTTTTTCGACAGATCTTCGCCCAGCAGGCGCTTTATCGCCGCCGTCTCCATCTTGTCGTTGAGCGGCGTGGAGGTGCCGTGCGCGTTGATGAGGTCTATTTCGTCGGCGCGCCAGCCGGCCTTTCTTACGGCCATCTCCATCGCGCGGTAGGCCCCGTCCCCGTCCGCGTCGGGCGCGGTGACGTGGTGGGCGTCGCAGGAGAGGCCGTAGCCCGTCACCTCGGCGTATATGTGGGCTCCGCGCGCTTTGGCGTGCGAATATTCTTCGAATACGAAGATCGCCGCGCCCTCGCCGATCACGAAGCCGTCGCGCTCCGCGTCGAAGGGGCGCGAAGCGTGCTCGGGGTCGTCATTTCTCGTCGAAAGCGCCTTGAGCGCCGCGAAGCCGGCTGAGGCGAGAGGGGAGACCGCCGCTTCCGAACCGCCCGCGAGTATGACGTCGGCGTCGCCGCGCGATATGCAGCAGCAGGCCTCGCCCATGCTGTTTATCGAGCTCGCGCAGGCGGTGACGACCGCCATGTTCGGCCCCTTCGCGCCGATGCGTATAGCCACGTAGGCGGCCGGCATGTTGACTATCATCATCGGGACGAGGAAGGGGCTGACGCGGCTCGGCCCCTTTTCGCTCAGGATGTGCAGGTTGTCTTCGAGCGTATGTATGCCGCCCTCGCCCGTGCCTATGTAGACGCCGAGCATGTTTTTGTCAAAATTTTCAAGGTCGAGCCCCGAATCCTCTATCGCCAGGTCGGTGCTCGCCGCCGCGAACTGTATCACGCGGTCGGTGCGGCGCGCTTCCTTCTTGTCGAACCACACCTCCGGATTGAAATCTTTCACTTCGGCGGCTATCTTTACAGGATGCTTCGACGTGTCGAAGGATTCTATCAGCCCGACGCCGTTCTCTCCGCGCTCAAGCGCGCTCCAGAATGCTTCTTTTCCAATCCCTATAGGCGTAACGGCCCCGCAGCCTGTGATTACTACTCTCCTTGCGTTCACCGGTTGTCGTGCCTCCTCGATTTATAGATTTGCCTGCTTATACCCCGCAGAAATATTTAAAAGCTTCACTTTTGAAACATACGTTTTTTGTTATAATGAACAGCAGCCGCAGTCAAACAGAAGAGTGCGCCGCGTCCGCGATTCCCTAAGTCGCGGACGATGGCCGGCGCATCTTAAAACATCAGGTCCGCCCCGCGCGCTGCGGAGCAGACCTGAAGGGTTTTTAATCTTCGATTCCCAGCTTCGTCTTCACGTACTGCATAGCCTCGCCCACGGTCGTGAGCTTTTCGGCGTCTTCGTCCGGGATCTCGATGTCGAACTCTTCTTCGATGCCCATGATGAGCTCGACTATGTCGAGGGAGTCGGCTCCGAGGTCTTCCACGAACGAGGCCTCGGGCTTGATCTGATCCTCTTCGGCGTTGAGACGGTCTACGAGGATCTCCTTGAGTTTTTTCTGAACTTCTTCCATTTTCATTGCTGTTTCTCTCCTTTACGAGTTTGCTTTCTCGATTTTTCGTTTATGCTTAAAGCCCGCAGACTTTACCATCTTTATACTTTTACTACATAGTTATGCCGCCGTCAACCGCTATGACCTGCCCCTGTATATAAGACGCGTCCTCCGACGCGAGAAAGGCCGCGGCCTTAGCGACGTCCTGCGGCGTTCCGATGCGCGCCGCCGGTATCGCCTCGATGAATTTTGCACGCAGCTCCGGGGAGAGGGAGGCGGTCATATCAGTGTCGATGAAGCCCGGCGCTATCGCGTTCACGGTGATTCCCTTGGCGGCCACCTCGCGCGCGAGGCTCTTTACAAAGCCGAGCATCCCGGCTTTCGCCGCCGCGTAGTTGCACTGCCCGGCGCTGCCGCGCAGCGCGTTCACCGAGGATATCGCGATGATTCTTCCCCAGCGTCCCTTCAGCATCGGGCGCACGGCCTCCTTCGCGCAGATGAAGAGCGACTTGAGATTGGTCGCGAGCACGCCGTCCCACTCCTCCTCCTTCATGCGCATCAGAAGGGCGTCCCTCGTTATTCCGGCGTTGCAGACGAGTATGTTAACGGAGCCGAGGCTGGCGGCCGCGGCCGAGAACATCTCCTTTACCTCCGCGGCGTTCGAGACGTCCGCCTTGAACGCCGCGGCGCGCCCGCCGCTTTTTATTATCTCCGCCGCGGCTTCGTTTGCTGCTTCCGCCGAGTGCGCGTAGTTCAGCGCGACGGCGCAGCCCTTCGACGCGAGTTCGAGGGCTATCGCGCGCCCTATCCCGCGTCCCGCCCCCGTCACGAGCGCGACTTTATTTTCCATCTTCCGCGCCCCTCAGATATTCCAACGCCGCGGCGAGCTCGTCGGCGTTCGATACGGGATAGGGATGCCTGCCCCGGCATATTTTTCTTATGAGCCCCGAGAGGACGCTGCCGGGGCCGAGCTCGAAGTAATCCTCGACGCCTGAGCGCTCCATCTCGAGCACCGACTGCGACCACATGACGGGCGAAAAGGTCTGGCTGAAGAGCGCGGCTCGGGCCTCGGAGGCCGTGCGCACCGCTTTTGCGCTGAAGTTCGCTATTATCGGGAACTTCGGCGCGCGCCACTCGACCTTTGCGAACTCTTCCTTCAATTCGTCCGCCACGCCGCGCATCAATTCGCAGTGGAAGGGAGCGCTTACGAGCAGCGGGACGACCCTCGCGGCGAATCTCTGTCCTATGATCTCTTCGGCGCGCGAGACCGCTCCCGCGTGCCCGGAGATGACTATCTGCTTCGGCGAGTTGATGTTGGCGGCCTGGCAGACCTCTCCCTGGGAGGCCTCTTTGCACACCGCCTCGACCTCCGGAAGCTCAAGGCCGATTATCGCCGCCATCGCGCCGATGCCGATCGGGACCGCGCTCTGCATCAGCCGCCCGCGCTTATGGACGAGCCGCACGCCGTCGGCGAGCGAAAGGGCTCCCGCCGCGACGAGCGCTGTATATTCGCCGAGGCTGTGCCCTCCCATGCAGAGCGGCTCCGGTTCGCGGCCGAGCTCCTGCGCGAAGGCGCGGTAAGCCGCGACGCTCACCGTGAGGATCGCCGGCTGAGTTATCTCGGTTCGCGCGAGCTCCTCCGGCGTTCCGCCGAAGATCACGCCGCTCAGCGAGAAGCCGAGCGCTTCGTCCGCCTCCTCGAATACCTTTTTCGAGACGCCCCAGCGTTCGTAAAAGTCCCGCCCCATTCCCGGATGCTGCGCACCCTGGCCGGGAAATATCATTGCGTATTTCATTCCATATACCTCCGGGCTTCAGTGATTATTTTTCCCATCTGGGAGACGATCCCTCCTATTATTTCGGCCGCTGGCTCCACCGCCTTGACGAGCCCCGCCGACTGTCCCGCCATGAAGGAGCCCATCTCGGAATCCCCGTCGACGACAGCGAGGCGGAGCTTGCCGGCGCCGAACGCTTCTATCTCCTCCGGCGAGGCGCCGTTTTTCTCAAGCTCTTCGAACTGCTTGATGAATTTATTTTTCAGAGCGCGCACCGGATGCCCGAGCGACTGGCCCGTGACAGCCGTCGCGCGGTCGTTCGCCGCGATTATTTTTTTCTTGTAATTTTCGTGCGCGTTGCACTCGGAAGCGCAGACGAAGCGTGTGCCGATCTGTACACCGCTCGCTCCCAGCGCGAAAGCGGCCGCCATCCCGCGTCCGTCGGCTATGCCGCCGGCGGCTATCACTGGTATCTTCACCGCGTCGGCGACCTGCGGCACGAGATTCATCGTCGTGATCTCGCCGATGTGCCCGCCGGCCTCCATGCCCTCGGCCACCACCGCGTCGGCCCCCTGCGCTTCGACGCGGCGCGCGAGGGCGACGGAGGCGACGACGGGTATTATCGTCGTGCCGAGGGGCTTGAGCTTCTCGATGACCTTGCCCGGCTGCCCGGCCCCAGTGGTGACGACGGGGACGCGGTGCTTCGCCGCTATCTCCGCCGCCTCCCGCGCGGTGGAGGACATGAGCATTATATTCACTCCGAAGGGCTTGTCGGTGAGAGTCTTTATTTTTTCTATCTGACGCTCCAGAAGCTCCGGAGGCATATTCGCGGCCGCGATTACGCCGAGCCCGCCGCCGTTGCTCACGGCCGCGGCTAAATCCGCGTCGGCGACCCACGCCATGCCCCCCTGGATGATCGGATATTTCGTCTTAAGAAGTTTGGTTACCGCGTTGTTCTCGAACATTTTGTACATTATCTCCCCTTATGCCGAGTAGAGCAGGGCGCCGAGCGTCATGCCCGCTCCGAACGCGGCGAAGGCAATCTTTTCTCCGGCTTTTATGCACCCGGCCTTCATCGCTTCGTCAAGATTTATCATAAGCGAAGCGGCGGACGTATTGCCGTACTTTTCAAGGTTGGCGAGGGTGCGCCCCTGCGGGACGCCGAGGCGTCTGAAGAGGGATTCGGTTATCCGTATGTTCGCCTGATGCAGCACCCAGAAATCTATGTCGCGGGGATCCGTCCCCGACTCTTTGCAGAAATTTTTTATGAAAGGAGGAAGCGCCGCGTTCACGAATCTGAAGACCTCCTGCCCCTTCATCCTGAGTTTCGCCGGATTCCCGCCGCCGCCTATCGTTATCAGGTCGTGCTTCGTCCCGTCGGCCGTGATCTCTCCGGAAATGAATCTGCCGCCTCCGGCTGTGGAGCGCGAAAGCACGCACGCACCGGCGCCGTCTCCGAACAAAATCGCGCTGTTGCGATCCGTCCAGTCGATGACGCTTCCGAAACTCTCCGCGCCTATCACGAGCGCGTTCTCCCAGACTCCGCAGGAAATGCAGGATATCGCCGAGAGCATCGCCGTGAGGCTCCCCGTGCAGCCGGATATCACGTCGAAGGCGCCGGCTTTGGCCGCGCCGATCGTCCCCTGCACCGTCGCTGCCGAGCAGGGGCAGAGCGTCTCCGGCGAATTCGTAGACACTATCACGGCGTCTATCTCCCCGGGCGCCATCCCGACGTCGTCGAGCGCCGCGAGCGCCGCCTTCGCGGCCAGGTCGCAGCAGTTTTCGCCCTCAGCGGCGAAGTGGCGTTCCTTTATGCCCGTGCGCTCTCTGATCCATTCGTCGCTCGTTTCCATTATTTTTTCAAAATCCGCGTTCGTCATCACTTTTTCCGGGATATATTTCCCCGTTCCGGCTATCCTGACCGGTATGCCTTTAATTATTGCCATTTTCTATACCCGATTCTATTGCCTCTCTTATTCTATCGACGCCGCTGCGTTCGATGAAATTCGCCGCTCCCGTTATCGCGTGCGATATCGCGTTCGCGCGCGAACGTCCGTGCACCTTGACGACGCTGCCGTTTACGCCGAGCACCGGCGCGCCGCCGTATTTTTCCCAGTCGAAGCGCCCCATCACGCGCTTCATCGCCGGCCACATGAAGAAGAGCCCTACCTTTGGAAGCAGATGATGCGTGTACTCTTCTCTGAACTGGCTGTTCAGCAGCTCGCCGACTCCTTCGGCGAACTTTATCAGCACGTTGCCGGTGAAGCCGTCGCATATGACGACGTCCGAGATGCCGGCCGGTATGTCCTTGCCCTCGGCGTAGCCCTGATAGTTCATCGAGCTTTTCTCTATCATTTCACGCGCCGCCGCGATCGTCTCGTCGCCCTTCGTCGCCTCCTCTCCGTTGCAGAGCAGGCGGACCGACGGATTTTCCACGCCGATGAAAAGCTTCATGTAAATCGTTCCCATCTGCGCGAACTGCATCAGGTTTATCGGCTTGCAGTGCACCGTGCCGCCCACGTCCATCAGTATCGTCTTGCGGTTGACGACGGGGAGCAGCGCGCCGAGCGCCGGCCTGTCGATGCCGGGTATCCTTCCGAGCAGCAGCACGGCCCCCGCCGCTATCGCGCCCGTATTGCCGGAGGAGACGATGCCGTCGGCTTCTTTCGAGCGCACCATCTCAAAGCCCAGCACAAGGCTCGATCCCTTCTTCCTCCTTATGGAGAGCGACGGAGAATCGCTGCCCGTTATGACTTCTGTCGTGTGTACTATCTCCAGACGCGAGCGTACGCTTTTCTCCGCCTTTTCGACAAAAGGTTTTATTTTTTCGCTGTCGCCGATGAGGGCGATCGAAAGATGCGGTTTTTCCCTGCATGCAAGAATCGCGCCCTTGCACGGCTCCTCCGGAGCATGGTCCCCCCCCATTGCGTCAAGTGCTATCAGCATGTTCCGTCCTCCACTTTCTCGCTGCCGTAAGCGTCGACGGCGGCCACCACGAAGCGGCCGACGAATATTTCTCTCTCTCCTATGCGCGAATGGACGCTTACGACATATCTATTGTCTTTGTGAGTTCCTGCTTTTGATCGTGCTATGATTTTCTCTCCGAGGTAAGATGGGCCGCAGAATTTGAGGCGTGCCGCCTCTACTACGACCATTTCGGCGTCGATCGTCGCGATGGCTAAAGACGCGGCCTGCGCGTAAATGTAGTAGTCGCCGACGAGCTCCGTCGTGCGGAAGGCCATATCGGGTGTCGGCATGAGCGTTGAGAGCGCCCAGTTGTTTGGCTCCAGCCCTATAAGTTCGCCGACTACTTCTTCGGCGCGCAGCGACTTGAGGCGGCTCGTCGCGTGCTCGGCCATCAGGCGCGTGCGCTCGCGCAGCTCGGGGATGGCGAGCAGCCCCCTGTCGAGACGTACCGTGCTCAAACTCACGCCGAGGGCCGAAGATATCTCCTCGTCGGTCAGGAGCGGGTTTGTCTCAATGAGCTTCACGAGCTGTTTATGCCTTTTCTTTCTGCCTTCCGAGCGCATCGCACGATCCTTTCGCCGCATTTAAGAGCTGGTCATAACACCAAGGAATAAGATATTATAATCGCCTTTCATTGTCAATAGTAAAATTTCGTTTTCCGAAGCTTTTGGAGGCTGTTAAATATGATAATTTCCAATTATTAAGCGTGTAAGCGAAAAAATAATAAAAAAGGACGGCGGCGCCGTCCTGATTTTTCCTCCGTTATGCGGAACGATAGCTAATCCTTCGTCTTTTCCTCCGCGATCTTGAGCACCTGGCGGCCTCTGTAGTAGCCGCATGCCGGGCAGGCGCGGTACGTCTGGATCGTTTCGCCGCAGTGCTTGCAGATCGTGAGCTCCGGTGCGCTGAGGCCGGCGAGCCAGTGGGCCTTGCGGTTGTGCGTGCGCGCGTGGGATACCCTTCTCTTCGGTGTTGCCATCTTGCATGTCCCTCCTTAAATGAAGCCTGGCGTTGTATGATGACCGGCGGTGACGGTCAGCCGGAATATATCCAACTGGTCAATTCTATCACTATTTTTGATTTTTAGCAGTATCATTTCCCTTTCCCCGCATAAAATTTTTTAAAACGTCGAAGCGCGGGTCGCCGGCGTCTTTTTTACAGCCGCAGGGAGCCTCGTTCAGATTGGCGCCGCACTGCGGGCAGAGGCCGCGGCAGTCCAGGCGGCAGAGCAGTCCGCAGGGCAGAGAGGTTATCAGCGCTTCCCATATCATCGGGGCGAGGTCTATCTCGTCCTCCCACGAATCGAGGGCTATTATCTCTTCGTCGCCGTCGCTCTCAGGCTCCCCGACGGCGCGCTCCTCGCCGCGACGCAGCGAGAGGACGTATCTGAGCTCTCCGTGAATCTTTTCCCGCGCCGGCTCCAGGCAGCGCGCGCAGGGCGCGCTCACCTCCGCCTCCGCCGCGACGGTAAGGATGACGCGCCCCTCGGAGCGGTATGCGCGGACTTTGACATCCATATCCGAAAGAAGCGTGTAGAGCTGTCCCCAGTAGCTGACCGGCAGGCCGGCGCTTAAGGCGAAGCCGTCGCTGTAAAGAGTCCCGTCTTTGGGCACCGCCGAGAGTACGAGGCGTTCGCTCCAGCTCTGCGGCGCTTCTTCCAGATATTCCTTCATATTGCTCCCGTTTCTTACTTCGCTTCCGACGCGCACTTCAGCGTGTCGCGCGCGATGACCATCTCTTCGTCCGTCGGGACCACCATCACCGTCACCTTTGAATCCGGCGCGCTGATGATAGTTTCTTTTCCACGGCAGTCGTTCTTCTTGGCGTCGATCTTGATGCCCATGAATTCCATATTATCGCATACCGCTTTGCGGAAAGTGATGCCGTTTTCGCCGATGCCGGCTGTGAATACGACGACGTCGACTCCTCCCATCTTGGCCGCGAAGCCCGCGATATATTTCTTGACGCCGTCGACAAGTATATCCCATGCCAGCCGCGCGCGTTCACAGCCCTTCTCAGCCGCCTCCTCGACGTCGCGAAGGTCGCTCGATATGCCGGAAACGCCTAAAAGGCCGCCCTTTTTGTGGACCTCGTCGCTTACCTTCTGCGGCGTGCCCAGCTGTTCCATCAGATAAATCATCACGGACGGGTCTATGTCGCCGCAGCGCGTGCCCATCAGCACCCCCTCGGCGGTGCCGTAGCCGAAGCTCGTGCCTACGGACATCCCGTCTTTTACCGCCGTGATCGAGCTGCCGTTGCCGAGGTGGCAGGTGACTATCTTGAGGTCCTTTATATCCCTGCCGAGTATCTCCGCCGCGCGCAGCGCGACGTACCCGTGGCTCGTCCCGTGGAAGCCGTAGCGGCGGACGCGGTTTTTCTCGTAATGTTCGTAGGGGATGCCGTATATGTAGGCCTTCGGAGGCATCGTCTGATGAAAGGCCGTGTCGAAGACGACGACGTTCGGCTTGCCGGGAAGGACTTCCATGACGGCCTTGAGCCCCTGCAGGTTCGCGGGGTTGTGGAGCGGCGCGAGGGGGATGACCTCTTCGATGCCTTTCAGCACGTCGGGTGTGACGAGGACGGATTTTGTGAACTTCTCGCCGCCGTGGACTATGCGGTGGCCGGTCGCGTAAAGCTCGTCGAGGTCCTTCAGAACGCCGTATTCGGGGTCGACTAAGATGTCGAGGACGTACTTGATGGCCGCGGTATGCGTCGGGAAGGGGGCTTCGCGCGTTACGGCGTCCATGCCGGTCTTCGTGTGTTTGATGCGCGAGCCCTCGATGCCTATGCGCTCGACGAGCCCCTTCGCCATTACCTTTTCGCCGTCCATTTCGATCAGCTGATACTTAAGTGACGAGCTTCCGCAGTTGAGAACGAGAATTTTCATTGGAACAGGATTGCCTCCCTTAATTTTGCGCCGCTCCTTTGTGGTATCCTATGGACGTCAAAGGAGGGCGTTTTTTATGACTTCTCCCGTCGCCGGGATTACTGCCGAATATAATCCGCTCCACGTCGGACACGCAGGCCACATCGCGAGGGCGAGGGAGCTGTGCGGCGCGCGCGCCGTCGTCGCCGTGCTCTCCTCCGACTTCGTCCAGCGCGGCGAGCCCGCGCTGCTCGACAAATGGACGAGGGCGAAAATGGCGCTCGCCTGCGGCTGCGACCTCGTGTTAGAGCTGCCGGCGGTATTCTCCGCACACAACGCCGGGGTATTTTCTAAAGCCGCCGTCGATATACTCGCGGCTGCCGGAGTCGTGACTCATATATCTTTCGGCGCGGAGAACCCGGAGCGCCTCACGGACAATATTATCGATATTCTACTAAATGAGCCGGAGCCTTTCAAGCCGTTGTTGAAAAAACATCTCGCAAGCGGCCTCTCTTTCGTCGAGGCGCGCGCCAGAGCGGCCGACGGGCTTCTGCCCGGCGCCGGTGCGCTGCTGGCCGGCAGCAACAACATCCTTGCGCTCGGCTATATGATGAGGATAAAGGAAAAAAAATATCCTCTGCGCGTCCTGCCGCTGAAAAGGGAAGGGGCCGCCTACAACAGCGGGGAGCTGGGAGGCGTCGCCAGCTCCGCCGCGATACGCGCGGCCCTCGCGCGCGGCGAAAAGGAGGCGGCGCTCGCCCAGCTGCCTCCCCCTTCGCGCGGGATTTTGACGGAAGCGATGGAAGAAGGGCGCGCCTGCGCGGCGCACGGGCGTTATTGGAGCGTCCTGCGCGCGCTGCTGATTCGCTCGGAGCCGGAGGAGCTCGCGCGCTGCGCGGAAATTTCCGAGGGCGCCGAACACAGGATGATCGCCGCGGCGCGGGAGGTGAAAACCTTTGAAGAGTGGACGGACGCCTGCGTATCGAAGCGCTATCCGGCCGGCAGGGTGCGCCGCGCCGCGTTCCACGCGCTGCTGGCGCTCGGCCACTGGACGAACAGGGCGGCGCAGCGCCTCGGCCCGCCGTATATACGCCCGCTCGCGATGAATTCCGCGGGGCGCGCGCTGCTGGCGGAGATGAAAAAAACGTCGCGGCTCCCCATAGTCACGACTTACGGGCAGGCCGCGAGGACGTCGCGATACGCGGCCGAAGTAGCGCGCCGCGAGCTGCTGGCCTGCGAGCTGTGGGAGGGGACGATTCCCAACGGCAGCTTCGGCGTCGAGCATAAGAGGAAAATAATAATCTGCTGAGCCGAACGAGCGGCACACGCAAAACGCCCGCCGCCCCGAAGAGGGCGCGCGGGCGCCGTCCCGTAAAAAACCTACAGGTTGTTCGGCGGTATCCTTTCCCTGAGCCTTCTGTAAACGCCGGGGGGCACCATTTCGCGCACCGCGCCGCCGAACTGGAAGGCGGCCTTTATCGCGCGGCTCGACAGATACGAATACCTCGCGTCGGTCGCGATGAAGAACGTCTCTATCTCCGGCGCGAGCTGCCTGTTCATTTGCGCGAGCTGGAATTCGTATTCGAAATCCGACAGCGCGCGCAGGCCGCGGATTATTATCCTGCTCTGCTGCTGGCGCATGAAGTCGACGAGAAGCCCGTTGAAATATTTTACGCTGACGTTCGGCAGGTGCACGAGCGCCTCGCGCGCCATGATCTGCCTCTCCCCCTCGCTGAAGGTGGACTGCTTTTCAGGGTTCACGAGGACCGCGACGATCAGCTCGTCGAAGAGCGCCGCCGCGCGTTCCGAGATATATATGTGCCCGTTCGTTATCGGGTCGAACGAGCCCGGGTATACCGCTCTGATCATTTTCTTCCCTCCTGTAGAGTGTAAGGGCCGCGCCTCCGTACCTTCTCTCTTCGCGCGCCCATCCGGGCGCTATATCCGCGGCCTCTTCCTCCTCCGCGTGTTCGAAAATTATAACGCCGCCCGCGGCCAAAATCCCGACGTTCTCCGCGATGAGCCGGGGGAATTCTTTTCCCCAGCCGAGCTTGTAGGGAGGGTCGGCGAATATTATATCGAAGCTTTCTCCCCTTTTTGCGAAGCGCGATACGGCGCGGCGCGCATCCATGCGCAGGCACGTCAGCCGGCGCGGAGCCCTTTTTGCTATTTCGGCGTGCCGCGAGCGCTCGGCTTCGACGCAGACGACGGGAGCGGCGCCCCTCCTGTGGGCTTCCAGCGCGATCTGCCCGCTGCCTGAAAAAAGGTCGAGGAAGCTCCTGCCGTTTATGTTCCCCAGTATGTTGAAAAGGGCCGATTTCACGACGCCCATGGTAGGACGCATTTCTTTCACTTTTTTCACCGCCTCGAATGTCACGTAAAGAGTATAATAGCGAAAAGATTTGCTGTACAGAGATGCGGGGGATTTTTATGGAAGAGTATGCCGCGGCGCACAGGGGGCGGGCGCCGGAAAAACAAAACAAACGCGCCCTCTACGGAGTCATCTTTCTCCACGGATTCAACGATATGCACTCCACGGCGCTGCCGACGATCATCCCGATGCTCGCGCAGTCGATTTCTCTCACGATGAGCCAGGCCGGCATACTGAGCGCCCTCTTCGGCACGATGAATATATTGCTGCAGCCGATCGCCGGCTATATCGCTGACGGGCTGAAGCGGCCGTGGCTCGCCGCGTTCGGCCCGCTGCTCTCCATTACCGGCGCGTCGCTGCTTTCTCTCTCGCCGAGCTTCGGCGCGGCGCTCCTCTGCATCGGCCTCATGAGCACCGGCACCTCGCTCTTCCATCCGCAGGGGACCGGCGGCTGCGGCGCGGCCGCGGACAAAAAGAGGCTCGCCTTCTTCCTGTCGCTCTTCCAGGCTTCCGGCACCGTCGGAAGCGCGATAGGGCCGCTGTACGTCGTATTCATGATCTCGATGTTCGGCAGGAGGGGCTTTCCTCTTATAATGATCCCGGCCGCGCTGCTGGTATGCTTTTTCCTGCTGCGCAATATGGGGGAGATACCAACGGGCGGCGCGGAGGAGAAGGAGGGGAAAGGCGCGGGCTCCTTCGTGCATTACCTGCGCTTCCTGCTCTCCAGGGTGGGCTGGATAGTGGCGATAACGAGCGTCCGCGACGCCGTCTTCCAGGCGATAAAGGTCTTTACGCCGACGCTCTTCGTGCAGCGCGGCAGCTCCATAGCGATGGGCGGCGCCGTCCTCTTCGCGGTCACGCTCACTGCGGCGCTGGCGGGGATCGCCGGCGGGAGGCTCGCCGACGGCGTCGGCGAAAAAAAGGTAGTCTTCGGCGCCATAGCGATAGCGCCGATATTTCTGATATTCGGAGTGCGCGATTACGGAATGCTCTCCACGGCGTCGCTGATGGCGGGCTACGCCTTCCTGCAGGCGAGCACGCCGGTCACGCTCGCGATGGCGCAGAGGCGCTGCCCCGAGTCGCGCAGCCTCGCCAGCTCGCTTACCAACGGCGTATCGTGGGGGCTGGCGAATCTCTTTGTGACGCCGGTAGGCGTTTTGGCGGACCATATAGGATTGCAGGCCACGCTCGACCTCGTCGCCTTCCTGCCGTGGAGCGTGACCTTATGGTACGGCGCTAAGACGCTGGCGGCGCGGAATAGAGCCGCTTAGCGGCGCGCGGAGGCGCAGCCGGAGCGCGCCGAAGGCGGCGAAGCTGCGCAAATGCCGTGCAGGACGGAATTTTTCTGAAATATGAGTCTGTAGACCTATATCTTTATGAAAATATTTTTGTATAATTTCAGAAAGGCGGATTGAATTTAAATCTGCGAAAAGATTTGCAGCTTGACAATTTAGACCCCAACAAAGCTTGGAATTCCGCGGCGACCCTTGACGGCAGGAAAGAGAGGTGCAACCAACCCCCAGCCAATAAAGGAGAGCGGACTTTTAAGGCGGAGGCGAAGCGTAAGGCGGGCGGATCGGCGAAGCAAGGAAACCTTGGAGACTTGTACGCAAGGCCGCACCCCCTGACGCGGAGATTCCGCGTAATACAAAATCTAAAACACAACCAAGGGGGTTGTACAACTAATGAAGAAATTTATGGCAGTACTCGCAATGGTAACCGTCGTCGCTTTCGCGGCCCCGGCTCTCGCGGCAACGAACCCGTTCATGGACGTACCCCAGGGACACTGGGCCTACGACGCGGTAGGACTTCTGGCGTCGCGTGGAATAGTCTCCGGCTATCCGGATGGCTCCTACAAGGGCGCTCAGCCCGCTACCCGTTATGAGATGGCGTCGATCGTGGCGCGCGCTCTCGTATCGGTAGACGCCGACAAGGCCAGCAAGCAGGATCTCGAGCTCCTCAAGAAGCTCGTCATGGAATTCAAAGACGAACTCGACGCCCTCGGCGTCAAGGTCGACCAGATCGACAAGAGAGTAGCGGTCCTCGAAGACGGCGTAGGCGGATGGAAGATCCGCGGCAACTTCCGCTTCGACGCGAAGTTCGCGACGGACACCGACGACGGTCAGTACTACTACAACGAAAGCGGTCTGAAGAACGACTTTGAAAAAGAGCGCTTCCGCCTCTTCCTCACGAAGACGATCGACGAGAACACCTACTTCTACGCCCAGTACCGTACCGGCGCCGACGCCTCCGGAGCCCCCGCTGCTCGCGGCGGACGCGGAGACCTGCAGAATATGCGCTGGTCGCACCTCTTCGTGAACACGAAGCTCCCGTACGACATCGAACTTCGCGTAGGACGCTTTGCGGTCGACTTTGAAGACGAGAACGGCCTCTACACGGACAACGACGCGATATTCGGCGACTTCCGCACGGACGGCTTCATGCTCTCCAAGAAGTGGAACACCTTCAAGGCGACGGCGATCGTCGGCCGCAACGACAACTTCGGCGACGACTACATCGGCGTCAGCGACGGTACAGTGGGGAGCTTCATGAGCTACATCCTCGACCTCAACTGGCAGCCCAACGAGAAGTTCACGCTCGGCGGCACCGGCTACTGGTTCGACGACGACTCGACAGGGCTTGACGTCGACCTTTCGGTCAAGACGTACGGCGTCTATGCCGGCTACAAGTTCACGCCGGCCGTCGAGCTGAAGGGCATTTACTACTGGCAGGACCTCGGCGAGGCCGTCCCGACGTACACGGGCGCTTTGGCCGGAGTTACAGAGGACAGCCCGAGGGCTTGGAAAGCCATCCTCGACATCAAGCAGGACCTCCTGAAGTTCACCTCGCTGTGGATCGAATATTCGCAGCAGGACAACACCTTCCTCGGCCTTACCAACCGCTACTCGATCGGCGGCGGCGCGTACGACTATGTAGGCAGGAATATGAACTGGACGGATCCTTTCGGGACCTCCAAGTGGTGGTTCGTGAAGGCCGAGCAGAAGTGGAACGACAAGTGGAGCTCCTTCGTCCGCTTCGCGAATGTAGACTACGACACCTTCGGACTTGACGACGCCACGGAGTGGGGCCTCGGCATCGGCTATCAGTACACGCCGGCCATCTACTTCGAGCTCGCCTACGACCAGGTCGACCACGGCAACGAAGATCTGATTGGATTTGGCGGCGCTGTCGGAAAGGACCACGTCGTCCGCTTCCGCACGAACGTCAGCTTCTAATCTGGCTATCTGTTGACAGAGACAGAGACCCGCAAGGGTCTCTGTTTTTTTTGCTTTATTTCTTTTCGATTCTGTTCTATACTTATCCGCAGCAACTACATCGACGGAGGTATTCGCTTGAGAAATTACAGATTTAAATTGGCGGCGCTCCTGCTGGCCGCGGTGGCGGCTTTGATATCGCTGGCGCCGGCGCTTCCGGCGTCGGCCGACGCCTTCGACCAGGCGCTTCTGCGCTGGACGAAGTCGCGCAAGATCGTCGACGAAGACGGAGCCAACCTCGAAGTCAAGGCCACCTACTACTCGGCGGAGTTCATAGAGGCCCTCGTGCAGAAGGAGTCGAAGGACAACCTCTGGACGCAGAGCGAGGCCGACGACTATAAGTACAAATTCCTGTCGAGCTTGAAGCTCGACGAGCTCATCCCCATACATATAGAGTTCGTCAACAACGGCCCGACGATGTACCTGGGCCCCTTCGACATAATGGTCAAGCTGAGGATAAAGGGCAAGACCTACAAGCCGGCCGACTACGACAAACGCTTCAACTTCAAGTTCCAGGGGAATAAAGAGGGACTCGTCTTCTTCCCGCGCTTCGACGAGAAGAGCGGCAGGGATCTGCTTAAGGGCGTGAACAGCGTGAACCTTGAATTCTCGCCCGCTATCAGCCCGCTGCTGGAGGGCAAGTCGATAAGCTTCATCTGGGACGTGGCGGACGACGACCCGCAGAAGCTCTACCAGGGCGCCGCGGCGAACAAGCTTGAGACCGACCGCCTCATCAAACGCCTTGAGAAGCTGCGCAAAGACAAAGCCGAAGAGGAGTCGAAGCTTTCGTCGATCAACGAAGAGTTGGATACGATTCAAAAGAGGCTCGACGAACTCGCTAAGCAGTAAGCGGAAAAGCGCGAACAAAAGCCCGCTGGCGGCCGAAGGCCGCCAGCGGGCTTTTGTTCGCGTTGCGCGGATCGCCGGCGGGTTTCCGCGGTTAATCCTCTGTCATCGCGCCGTCCGGCGCGACCGTCTTTCTTACGTACCGGCAGAAGCGCCTGCAAGCCGGCGAAAGCTCGTCGAAGGACGTCACGCAGATGCCGAGTTTCCTGCTGACCTCGGGCGAAAGAGGAAGCACGGAGACGTTTTCATGGTAGCTGCGCACGACGAGCTCCGGCAGGATGCTGACGCCGAGACCGCTCTCTATCATTGACACGACGGCATGCTCGTTGTTCGACGTGAATTTTATATTCGGCGCGAGCGAGTATTCGGCGAGTATCTTGTAAATGTCGTCGTCGTAGCCGCGCTTGACGAGTATGAACTCCGAACCGTTGAACGCTTCGAGCGGGAAGTGCGCTTTCTTTGCAAGAGGATGTTCGTGCGGCAGGACGGCAAAAAATGAGTCTACCTTCAGCACTTGGGCCTCAAAGCCGAAATTCGGCTGAATGCTCATCAGTGCAAGGTCTATCTCGCCGTTCGACAGCTTGTCGCGCATATCCTCGCTTCCTCCTTCGATGATATCTATGCTGATATGCGGGTAATCCGCCTGGAAATCTCTTAGAATACGCGGCAGCCAATGGATCGCGACGCTGCTGAATACGCCGACGCGCAGGTTTCCGCATACCAGGCCGTTTATATCCGCTGCTATCTGCACAAGGTTTTCGTTCCAGCGGGCGATTTCGCGCAGCACCGGGATTATCCTTTCCCCTTCGGGAGTCAGAGAGACGCCGCTTCTGCTTCTGTTGAGCACGCGGAAGCCGAGCTCTTCCTCGACCACCTTGATCATATGGCTGACCCCCGACTGTGTATAGCCGAAAAATTCTCCCGCCTTAGTCAGATTTCTACATTCGGCGGCTTTTATAATCACCTCATATTTTCTTATATCCAAAAAATATCGCCCCCTGCGAGATATTCATTGTGCTGTTTGGTATAATATAACAGCTATTATGAAATTTGAGTGCGCTGTGATATGGTGAATTTTTGTAAAAAACACCTTTTTGCCGCCGATAATTGCTGCGGCAGACACCGGCGCAGCGACACCGGCCGAACTGCGGGAACAGATCGAGGCATATTGCCTTTAGCTTCTTGCGTGCGCGAAGGTCAGCATTTGGGAGTTGGGGGGGGCTGACGTGCGCTGCGGCGTTATCGGCGGCGTCCTGTCGGTTGTTTTGATAGTGCGGTCATGCTGTTTTACCTGCGCAGACGGGCGCGGTCCTTTACGGGCCGCGCCCGTTTTTTCTGCCGAGGAGCCCTCGGGGGCGCCGTGCAGCGCGCGATACATGATAAAACGTTATGTTCGACATTTTGTTTTGTCGTTTTACTTCTTTTGTCAAGCTTGATAACATTAACGGCATAAAAGATCGGTGAAAAACAACAATAAAAATAAGGGGGCGAGTACGATGCGCGGAGAAATGTTTTTGGTAGCGATGATGCTTGTTGTATCGATCTGTTCTTTCGTTTTCGCGGCCGCTGTGACCGCCGAAAGAATCTGGGGGATCGCCAGAGGAAAAAAGAAGGCGTTTAAGGGCAGAGGAAGCAGAGGACAGTATGGCTTCTCCAGCGCAAAAATATGACTATCCGTGAAAAGCAGTTCTTTCCCTTCAGAAAGGGGCTGTTGCGCTAAGCAGATTACGGGCTTAACGGCAGCCCTTTTTCGTAGGCAATTGTGAGGATAAGTGAGTTGAGGAAGATGGAAGAAAAGACAAAGGTTGTAAAAGCCGTGGGGCCGGAAGGTCTTATATGGTTTGTACTCATCATTAGTTTCTTTGCCATGTTCGGCATGAAGATGGGCGTAGCGAATATGTTTGGTGCGATGATGGCGACGGCGCACGACCTCGTCATCAATACTTGTTTTTTAATCTCTGCGGTATGCATTTTGGCCGGCGCGGTGAGCGCTATTTTCTCAGAGTTTGGCGTTCTGGCGCTTGCCAACATGATTCTGTCCCCCTTGATGAAACCGCTGTACAATTTGCCCGGCGTCTCCGTCATCGGCGTCATGGCGACGTATCTTTCTGATAACCCGGCAATTCTTTCTCTCGCGGCAGACAGAGGGTTTTGCCGCTATTTCAAGCGCTATCAGTATGTCTCTTTGACAAACCTCGGCACGTCTTTCGGAATGGGGCTCATCGTCGGTACCTTCATGGTGGCGCAGGGTTCCATCACAGGCGAGAGTTACTTGGGCGCGGTGTTGACGGGTACGCTCGGCGCGGTAATCGGAAGCATCGTCAGCGTCCGCATTATGCAGTTTTTCAGCAAGAGGGAATATGGTACAGACGAAGGTGCAAAAGCCGAGGGTTACGAGTCTAAAGAAGAATTCGACGTGCTTAATTTTCGTGAAATCCGCGTGGGAAATAGGCTGCAGCGTTTTATGGAGGCCCTTTTAGACGGGGCTAAGACCGGCTTCAACCTGTCTCTGCTTGTGATTCCCGGAGTTGCGACGATCTGTACCGTGGTCATGATGCTGACGAACGGTCCCGGCGCGGAAGGGGTTTATACCGGCGCAGCCTATGAGGGCATCGCCGTGCTTCCCGTTCTTGGAAGGTATCTGAATATCATACTGGACCCGCTTCTCGGATTTCAGGATCCATCCGCCATCGCGTTCCCGTTGACGTCGCTCGGCGCGGTCGGTGCGGCTATAGGTATAGTTCCTCAACTGCTCAGGGAGGGCAGGATCGGGGCGAACGAAATTGCCGTTTTTACTGCGATGGGAATGTGTTGGAGCGGATATCTCAGCACGCACGTCGCGATGATGGAGGCGATAAATTCTCGCAAGATGACCATGAAAGCCATATTGAGCCACACCATCGGCGGCTTTTTGGCCGGTATATGCGCGCATTTCTTCTATGTTATTTTATTGTAGCCGGGCGAGCGTCTGCACCTCAAATAGCGCAGCTGCCGGCGCGCAGATCTATTAAGACGCATAACCGGCGAAGGCGCGCGCGGTAAACGCACCGGGCTACCAACTCTACAGGAAGTTATTTGTAGTGCCAATGAAAGACGATCCCTTGTGAAAAACGCTGATAAAGGTATATAAATTGATGAATGACGAGACAGCCGTGCTTGCACTGAAAGCCTTCGCGGCGCGCGGCGTTTTCGTTCGCTTTAGCGATGCCTGCGTTAGATTCCCTCTGGCGGCTAAAATTTTTCCTTTGTCAGCTGAGAGCTGACGTATATCTTCATTTCAGTCCTGTCGAGCAGCTCCCGGAGCGGCGCGTCCTCCGCGAGCGCCGTCATCACCATGCGTCCGTAGCTGTTGCGCAGCACGCAGTATTCCGTGACGACGACGTCGACGACGCAGCGCCCGGTCAAAGGCAGCGTGCATTTTTGCACCAGCTTGCTTTTGCCCCTCTTGTCGAAGTGGCGTGTAGCGACGTAGACCATCTTCGAGCCAGTCGCTATGTCCATCGCGCCGCCCATCCCAGGCACGCGCACTTGCGGTATCATCCAGCTGGCGAGGCTGCCCTCGGCGTCGACCTCGAGGGCGCCTAAGACTGTCGCGTCGACGTGCCCGCCGCGCATTATCGCGAAGCTGAGCTCGGAGGAGACGAGCGCGCCTCCCGGCAGGATGGTTATCGGCGCGCCGCCCGCGTCGATCGTGCGCAGGTCGCGCTTCTCCTCGGTGGCCCCGGCGTTTATCGCGCCGTTTTCCGTCTGCAGTATCAAATGGACGCCCTCCGGCAGGTACTTGGGCACTGACTGCGGTATCCCTATCCCCAGGTTCACCAGCTCGCCGTCTTTGAGCTCCGACGCGATTTTTCTCGCGATGCGTACCTTAGCTTCATCTTCGCTAAGTTCTGGAAGCATATTCGTTTTTCCCCTTTATCACTAAGGCGTCTATGAATATTCCCGGCGTCACTACGCTGTTCGGGTCGATCTCGCCGATCGGCACTACCTCGTCTACCTCCGCTATGACTTTTTTCGCCGCGGTCGCCATCGTCGGGTTGAAGTTCCTGTTAGTGCCGTAGTAGATGAGGTTTCCCGCTGCGTCCGCTTTGTAGGCGCGTATGAACGCCGCCTCCGCGGTGAGCGCGCGCTCGATTATATAGCGTTTCCCGTCGAGCTCCAGCGTCTCGCGCCCCACCTCGTAGACGGTGTCGACTCCGGTCGGGGTCAGCACGCCGCCGAGCCCGGCGCCGCCGGCGCGGATCCTTTCGACGAAGGTCCCCATCGGTATCAGCTCGACCTTCAGCTTGCCGCTCGTGTAAAGCTCCTGCGTCTTTTTGTTCAGCCCGATGTGCGACGCTATGAGCGAGCGCAGGCGCCCCTCGGTTACGAGTCTGGCGACGCCGACGGGGCCCTTGACCTTCGTGTCGTAGTAGCTCGTATCGACGCAGATCAGATCTATGTCGCGCGCGCCGCTTTCGCAGAGCGCGTCGATAAGCGTGTAAGGCGCCCCGCCGAAGTTGAAACCTCCGATCATCAGAGAAGAGCCGTCCGCTACGAACTTCGCCGCCTCGCGCGCGGCGACGACGGGCTTTATAAAGGGTTTCGCCATTCTTTAAAGCTCCCTTTCAAATTACTGCGTCCAGTTTTACAGCGTATACGGATAATGTCAAGAAAAATTTTTATTTTGTTGTTTTTCCATAACTGCGCCGATATGCTTTTTAGTCCGCAGCGTGCGCGGAGAGGTTATAATCGTTGTTGACGGCGGAGGTGAGGCTTATGCAATTTCCCAAGCGGAGCGCCATGAATATCGTCCAGGAGATCGAGGGCGTTATCGGCGAGAAGATAAATATGATGGATTCGGAGGGCGTTATCATCGCGAGTACCGACCCGGCGCGGATGAACACCTTCCATGCCGGCGCCAAGAAGCTGATCGACGAGCGGCTCGACGAGCTCGTCGTACACTATGACGGAGAGTTCGACGGCGCAAAGCAGGGCATAAACCTGCCCGTCACATTTAATGATAAGATCGTGGGCGTGATCGGCGTCACCGGTCCTTATGAGAAGCTGCGCAAGTATGGGCAGATCATCAGGAAGATGACCGAGATCCTCATCCTCGATATCGCGCTTTCGGAGCAGATGTGGATCGAAAGCCGCGCGCGCAGCCGCTTTCTTAACGAATGGGTCCACGCGTCGCCGGCCGAGTTCGCGACTCTGGCCGAGGGCGCGAGAAGCCTGCATATAGATATCACCGTGCCGCGACGGGTGCTGCTTATTTCGGCCGTGCCGCTCATGAACGACGACGCCACGAGGACGCAGGTCACTATCGAAGAGGCGGAGCGGCGCGTATCGGAGCTGTGCGCCGCCGGCAAGGATATCATAGTTTATAAGCTTGACAGCCGTATAGCGCTGCTTCTTCCGGCGCAGCCCGACGAAGGGATGCTTGCTTTCGCCTCGCGGCTCAAACGCGAGGTCGAGGCGCGCTGCCAGGTTTCGCTGGCGATAGGGATCGACGCCGAATACAGGGGCTATCAATACATAGCGGCCGCTTTCGAGCGCGCGGAGAGGGCGCTGTGCACCTGTCTGCGCTCCCCGTCGAAGCAGCCGCGCCTTTACGACAGTCTCAACATGGAGATTTTTCTCGGCGAGATTCCCGACGCCGTCAAGGCCGAATATATCAGAAGGATATTCCGCAACTGTTCGCCGGAGGAGATAGCCGCCTACATATCGATGCTCGAGCTCTATTATGAGTGCGAGGGCTCCGTCGCCGAAGCGTCGAAGCGGCTCTTCATCCATAAGAACACGCTGCAGTACCGGCTGCGGCGGCTGGCCGAGACTACGGGCTACGACCCGCGTTCGATAAAGTTCAGCTCGCTCTACTACAACGCGATTCATTTTTATCGCGATATTTCGTCGAATATTATTTAAGTTGTATGTTATGAAAGACAATGATTTACGATAATTATTGTCTTCTGTAATATTGTTATGTCTCCTTCAACATGCTATCTTGATATTGCAAAACGCTTTGACGTAGAAAAAATGTAGGAGGCGAAACGAAATGACAGGTATTCTTCTCATCGTTGTATTTGTGCTGTCCATCGTGGCGATGATCGTGGCGATCTCAAAGTATAAGATTCATCCGTTCCTTTCGATCATGGCGGTATCGCTCATTTTCGGCATGATCGCGGGGATCCCTGTAGCGGATCTGCCCGGTATCATAGGCGACGGTTTCTCGGGGACGTTTAAGAGCATCGGCATCGTCATTATTTTCGGCGCGCTCGTCGGCATGCTGCTCGAAAAGACCGGAGCCGCGATCAAAATGGCGGATATCGTCGTCAGGGTCGTCGGCAAAAGGCATCCCGAAATCGCGATAATGCTCATGGGCTGGATAGTCTCGATACCGGTCTTCTGCGACAGCGGCTTCGTGATCCTCAATCCGATCAGAAAGGGGCTCGCCAAGCGCACCGGCGCCTCAAGCGTCGCGATGACGGTGGCTCTTTCGATGGGGCTTTACATTTCCCACTGTTTTGTCCCGCCGACTCCGGGACCGATAGCCGCGGCCAATTCTTTGGGCATCGGGGACCATCTGCTGCTCGTTATCCTGCTCGGCGCGCTGCTTTCGATTCCGCCGCTTGTGGCCGGTTGTCTCTTCGCCATCTATATCGGCGGAAAGGTAAAGGCGCGCGACGACGACGAAGACGCTTCGCTTGTGAAGAGCTATGAACAGCTGATCGCCGAATACGGCAGGCTGCCGGGCGGCTGCGCGTCCTTCGCCCCCATCGTCGTGCCGATCGTTCTGATGGCGCTGGCCTCGGGCCTGGCTATGGCGAAGATACGCATTCCCATCATCGCCTTTTTGGGGACGCCTATGATCGCGCTGGCCGTCGGTACGGCGCTCGGCGTCGTCTTGCTGGCCTCGGCGCACAAGATGGATGAATTTTACGGAATCACCAACGACACGCTGATGGTCGTCGGGCCGATCCTTTTCATTACGGCCGCGGGGGGAGTGCTCGGCAAGGTCATCAGCGTGTCTGGGATGGTGCAGTATATCACGGACAATTCCAACGTTCTGTCCACGATAGGCATTTTCTTCCCGTTTGTGCTTGCGGCGATACTCAAGACGGCGCAGGGCTCGTCCACAGTCGCGATCACCACCACGGCGGGGATGCTCGCTCCGGTGCTGCCGGCGCTCGGGCTTGATTCGCCGCTGCTGGGCGCGCTCTGCGTCATCGCTATCGGCGCCGGCGCGATGACGGTCTCTCACGCGAACGATTCCTACTTCTGGGTGGTCACCAATTTCGGCGAGATGGAGCCGCAGCAGGGGTACAGGACGCAGACGCTGGGCACACTTGTGATCGGCGTCGCCTCGATGGTAGGGGTCTATGCCGCCTATCTGCTTCTTGCATAGGGGCGGCGGGCAGATTTGCTTCTTTCTCGAAGGGGGCGGGCGCCATGAAGAGCTTTATCCTGATACCTGATTCGTTCAAGGGTACCATGAGCTCGACGGAAATATGCGGGATCATGGCCGAGGCCATAAAGGCGCATATTCCCGACGCCTGTGTGCGCGGCATTCCCGTGGCGGACGGCGGGGAAGGGACGGTGGAAGCTTTCCTGGCCGCCGTCGGCGGAGAGCGGCGCGAGTGTTCGGTCACCGGTCCCCGCTTTGAGAAGGTAAGCTCGTTTTACGGCGTGCTCTCCGACGGAAGGACCGCGGTCGTGGAGATGTCTGCCGCGGCGGGGCTGCCGCTCATGGAGGGGAGGCTCGACGTTCTCGGCGGCACTACCTTCGGCGTCGGCGAGCTGATCCTGGAAGCGGTCAGAGGCGGCGCAAAGCAGGTGATAATCGGCCTCGGCGGCAGCGCTACGAACGACGGAGGCTGCGGCGCGGCTGCGGCGCTCGGCGTCGTATTTCGCGACGGCGAGGGACGTTCTTTTATCCCCACCGGCGGCACGCTCTCTTCGGTTGCTTCGGTGCAGAGCTGCGGCCTCGCGCGTGAGCTGAAAAACGTCAGGATCACGGCGATGTGCGACATCGACAATCCGCTTTACGGCGAAAGGGGCGCGGCTTACGTCTTCGCCCCGCAGAAGGGAGCTTCGCGTGAAACGGTCCCGCTTCTCGACGCAGGCTTGAGGCATCTCCATGATACCGTGAAGCGCTGCCTCGGCGCGGACCGCGCGCAGGACAGGGGCGCGGGCGCAGCCGGCGGCATGGGCTACGGGCTGGCGGCGCTTTTGGGCGCGGAGCTGAAGATGGGCATCGACGTCGTGCTTGACGCAGTGGGCTTCGACGAGCTTCTTAGAGGGGCGGACTGCGTCTTTACCGGGGAAGGCAAAATAGATTCGCAGAGCCTCGGCGGAAAGGTCGTCATCGGCGTTTCGCGCCGCGCGAAGAAGTTCGGCGTCCCGGTGATCGCCGTCGTCGGCGACGTCGGCGACGATATCGGCGGCGCTTACGACGAAGGGGTCTCCGCCGTCTTCCCGATCAACCGTGTGGCCGTCCCCTACAGCGAGGCGCGCCTGCGCGCGAGGGGCGACCTGCGGCTGACGGTCGAGGACGTCGTAAGGCTGATAAAGGCGGTGGAGGAGCGGCGGAGCGACATACGCAGCCTCTCTTGAAAAGCCATTGAATGACGGCGCGAAGCTATTCTTTAGAAGTTTTTTGAAAAACGGCAAAGCGATAACCGGACCCGCCCGCAGGGTCCGGTTTGCCGTGCCGCCTCCGCTTTCGGCGGGAAATTTTTTATATTTTTACTACATCAACTATACAAGAGCAACGAAAAGGCGTATCCGAAACTCATGACAGTATATTCTAAAGGGCTTGGAGAACGCGCTGTAAAATACATACTTGACGGACGCTCCTTGTATAATTGACGAAGTAGATCACATGGATTTGTCCGCGGCTGACGCCGCTCACGAAAAAAAAGGCGAAGGGCGTTGCTATTGAGCAAATCCGCGTGACGAAAACATAAAAAACAAACGAGGCGCTCATTTTTCGTCCTACGTTATCGCATACAAGTCGAATGACTATATTCGCAGCGCGCTGTCGTTTGCCCGATATGAAGTTTTTGCGCGCCGTTGTGTTATCATGTAGCAAGTGAAAGGCGGTCGTTATATGGACAGAAATTATCTTTTGCCGTTGATAAAAGAGCTCGTCGCGGCCCCGAGCGTCACGGAGAGCGCGGAGGAGAGCCTCCCTGGCGAGATCATCTATTCAAGGCTCAGCGGGCTTTCGTATTTCAAAGAGCGTCCGCATCATCTGATGCTTGTAGATACGCCTCTCGAAGGTTCGCCGCACAAGCTCAAGTCTCTCATAGCGCGCGTAGACGCCGCAGAAAAAACGCCGCGCACCGTGCTGATGATAGGGCATTACGACGTAGTCGACGTAAAATGCTACGGCGAAATCGCCGAGCACGCCTTCGACACGGAAAAGCTGGCGGAGATTTTCCGCGCGGACGCCGATACGCTTTACGGTCGCGGCACGATGGACATGAAGTGCGGCGACGCGATCGAGACGGCGCTTATCGAAGAGTTCGCGAAAGACCGTTCGATCTTCGACGTCAACCTCGTCATGGCGCTCGTCGGCGACGAAGAGAACTCGTCCGCTGGGATGCGCGGCGTGCTGCCGGTGCTTTTCGAGATGGAGCGCGAAGGGCTCGACTTCCTGGCCGCGCTGAACACAGAGCCGGGAGAGGCCGGACAGTCCGGCGTCACCGGCCCGATGGTATTCCTCGGCACGCTCGGCAAGCTGATGCCGGGCTTTTACGTGCGCGGACGCGACGCGCACGTCGGAAACTGCTACGACGGCTTTTCGGCGTTGCTCGCGGCCTCGCGCGCAGTGGCGGCCGCCGAGGGCGATCCCTGCCTCGCCGACCCTGCGCGCGGCGTCTGCCAGCCGTCGTGGATATGCCTCGACATGGGCGCTCTGCGCGACGTCTACAGCGTCACCGTGCCAGACAAGGCTTACGCCTATTTCAACTGCTTCACGACGAACAACGGGCCGGCGCAGATTATGGAGCAGATGAAGGGCGTCGCGCTGCGCGCGCTTGAGGAGAGCTCCGGGCAGTTGGAGGCCTCTTATAAATCACTTCTTTCCAAGGGCTATAACGGCTCGGCCTTTTCCGCGCCGGAGCCGGCCGTCTACACGCTCGGCGAGTTGACGGAGCTCGCCGCGGCACGCGCCGGAGAAGCCTTTGACGCGGAGCTGCGCGACTTCGCGGCGTCGCTCCCGCCGGGCGATATGAGAGCGCGCGGGATAAAGGTCGTCGACTTCATAGCCGACCGCAGCGGCGCGGAGCCTCCTTACGCCGCCGTCTTCTTCCTTCCGCCGTGGCTCCCAGTCCGCACGGATTTCACCGGCTCGCCGCGCGATGCCGCCGTGGTGGGCGCCGCGCGCGAAATAGAGGCGGAGTGCGCCGAAAAATACGGCCTCAAGATGACGGAGGTCGAATTCTTCTCCGGCCTCTGCGACCTGAGCTACGTCGGCGGAAAGGTCTCGGAGGGCGACATAGCGGCTCTTGCCGAAAACATGCCCGGCTGGGGGGAGATTTACAGCCTGCCGCTGAAAGAGATGCAGGCCCTCGGCCTTCCGGTGATAAACCTCGGCCCGAGCGGCGCCGCTCCGCACAGAAAAGAGGAGCGGCTCTACCTTTCTTATTCTCTCGACGTTCTGCCGGAGCTTTTGAAAAAGCTGATCGCAAAAATTTCGCAAAAAGCGCGCTGATTGGCTGTTGATGCGCTGTGGTTGTGGTACAATACACGCCGTATTGAATCTTTTGACGAGGAGAGATATACCCGCAAATGTACGATGACGACGTTCGAATACGTCCCGCAAAGCCCGAAGACGCCGAAGAACTGGCGGACATAGCCTGGCGGTCGAAATCATACTGGGATTATCCGCCGGAGATGATGGAACTCTTCCGCGGCCAGCTCACGATAAAACAGGATTTTATCGAAAGAAACCCGACATATCTGATCGAACACGAGGAGACCGAGAAAATAGCCGGCTTTTACGCGCTGCAGAAAAAAGACGGCAGATGGTGGATAGAACACCTCTGGGTCGTGCCCGACGAAATAGGCACGGGGCTCGGAAGCAAGCTCTTCCTGCACGCATGCGAGATCACGGAAACGATGGGCGCGGAAGAATTATATATAACTTCGGATCCGAACGCCGAAGAGTTTTACGTCCACATGGGCGCTGAAAAGTTGGGCGAGCGAGAGTCGCCTAAGGTGCCCGAACGCAGACTCCCCATCCTCAGGATAAAATTATAATGCTCTACAAATGGCAGGAAAAAGCGCTCGACGCGATCGGCTCGGATAACGCGATAGTATCGGCTCCGACCGGCAGCGGCAAAACATGGGTAGCCTATATATGGGCCGGCCTCATGGACAGGGACGGCGCGCCTCAGATGCCGCCGGGGCGCGTGATATTCACCGCGCCGATCAAAGCGCTCTCCAACGAGCGCTACCTCGAATTGAAATCTATGGGCTTCGACGTCGGCCTGGAGACCGGCGATTTCAAGAAAAACGCCGGAGCCCTAGTCCTCTGCTGTACTCAGGAGATATACACGCTGAAATACGCGCATATCCCGGGACAGCGCGTGATAATCGACGAATTCCACTTCATATTCAACGACCCTGAACGCGCGCGCGCGTACGTCGACGGCCTCCGCCGTACCTCGGAGGAGAGCCGTATACTCGTGATGTCCGCGACCTTCGGCAATCCCGAAAAGGTGCGCTCTTATCTTGAGGAGATGGCGTTGCGCGGCTTCACCCTCTTCGAGACGGAAAAGCGCGTGACGAGGCTCGTCTACAAACAGCGCGGCCTGCGCTTCTCACAGATACGCGACGCCCTCGTCTTCGCCTTTTCAAAAAAAGGCGTCGAATGGCTCGCCGCCCAAATCGCGAGGACGCGCCGCATGATCCCGCGCGCCAAGCGCGCGCGGCTCGCCGAGATGGCGCAGATACTCGAAGTCGGCAAGGTCCCCGACACCATGCTGCGCGGCGTGGGGATGTACTTCGGTTCGATGCTGCCGAAGGAAAAGCTGCTCGTGGAGATGGCCTTTCGCGAGAGGATAATCGACGTAGTTGCCGGCACCGACGCGCTTTCGCTCGGCGTCAACCTGCCCGCCGAAACAGTGGTATTCGGCCAGATGGCTAAATTCATCGACGGCCCCCTCACGAAGAACGAATTCATGCAGATGGCGGGGCGCGCCGGGCGCAAGGGCTACTTCGACACGGGCTACGTCTCGTATATACCGCGCAGCAAATGCGAAAATTTCGACTACGACACCGCGATACTTTACCTTGAAACGCTTGAAAAGCCGCGCGAAGAGGCGAAGATAAAACTTCTGCCGGCTATAGGGAAGCTTCTGAGAAAAGAAGTCGCCGTCGAAACGGAAGCCTGCACGATAGCGGAATGCTCGATGCCGCGCAGGAGCGTCCGCGCCGTCACGAAAGAAGTCGCCGGCGCTCTGAACGATATAGCGCAGTCGCTGCTTCAGATAAAAAATCAGCAGGAGCGCAGGCGCGTCAGAAAGATTCTCGGCGACATATGGAGCGACGAAATGGAAATGAGCGCGAATATAGCGATAGCGCGCCTCTTCGCGGAATACGGGGAGCCGGAGGCGCTGAAATGCGCCGAACTGCTCAAAAAGACCGAAAGAAATTATCTGCAGGCGCTGCTTAAGGTGAAGCGCTTCGCGAACCGGCTGCCCGACGACTACCGCTTCTCAAACATGGAGGAGATCGACGCGGCCGTCGACAAAATCGACGCCTCGGTCTTCGGCTTCGAAGATAAAATACAAAAGATAAAGCTTACCGAAGAAAACCCGTAGGCGTAAAGGAGATAAAAAAACCGCCGTGCGGCGCGTGAAACGCACGGCGCGGCGGCGGAAAATCTTTAGTCGACGATGAAGAGCTTCGCGCCGTTCGGAGAGAACGAGCGGTGCCTCTTCTTTTCGTCGTCCTCGGCCACGTACCCCATGCCGGCGCGCAACTCCTCCTTGCCGCCGTCCTCCAGCTCGGAGATCACGGAGCCCTCCAGGACGAAAAGCACATGCCCGCGGGGGCACCAGTGGTTCGCGAGATATCCGGCGCTGTATTCCACCACTCTCGCGCGTACGTTGCCCCTCTCGAACGTGCGCCATATCGCTTCGCCGCTTTCTCCCTCGTGCCGCTCTTCTTTTATCTTATTCCAGTCCACGCACTGATAAGGAACGCCTTCGATCTTCATTGCATCAGCCTCCGCGAGAAATTTTATCATGTCGACATTATAGCAAAACGCAGAAAAATAGTTTGCAATACAATTCATATATTTTCGATATTTATGAAAACGATATTTTGTGAATAAAATGGAAAATATAATAAGCAATATGTGGCTAAAACGGTTGTATAAAAATGCTATAAAGCAACAAAGCTGAAAAAATAAAAAACCGTTGAATCTTATGCTATAAGCGATACAAATCAAATTTATTTTTGTTATTTATATATCGATATATTCGATAATATATAACAAAAATCGTCATTTTTCAAATAATATACGTGGTTGTATTATAGTAGCGTTCAGTTACTTGGTTTAATTTATTAAAGGGATTATATTTACCAAATCCAAGGAGGGAGAGAGAGAATGAAACTGATCGAGAGCCATCCGATCCTGGAGTACAGCCACGGTCGGGAAGTTGCATTCACCTTCGACGGGAAAGAGCTCAAGGGATATGAGGGGGAGCCCA